>Ga0247844_1005537_pt1 | contig 16025 bp, 17 predicted proteins | sample LaCtaG_FD_192421 | JGI IMG/M metagenome (GOLD analysis project Ga0247844, IMG submission 192421) | Freshwater microbial communities from meromictic Lake La Cruz, Castile-La Mancha, Spain - LaCruzMarch201714.5m_1 | ecosystem: Environmental > Aquatic > Freshwater > Lake | place: Spain: Castile-La... | reverse complement strand
TGATTTGTATAATAGTCTTTCGTTATGCTGTCAGTAGCCGCAATACCATTCTGTAGAAATTTATTTTTACCAATATATGTTCCTTTTTTTGTTGTGTGTTCTGTTTTTGTTAAAGGTATACTACATATATCACAACCACTATAAACTGAATTTGTCTTACCATCCGTACCTACAGGGCATAAACACGGCACATCTCCGACACCACATACTTCGTTTGGTTTTGCTGTAGTAGTCGTAGGTTTTGCTGTTGTAGTCGTAGGTTTTGCTGTTGTAGTCGTAGGTTTTGCTGTAGTTGTTGTAGGTTTTGCTGTTGTAGTCGTAGGTTTTGCTGTTGTTGTCGTAGGTTTTGCTGTTGTTGTCGTAGGTTTTGCTGTTGTTGTCGTAGGTTTTGCTGTTGTAGTTTCAGTTATTCTTGATACATTAGGTGTTGGTACTGGTTGATTCATTTGACAAGGTTGTTGAACATATGTAATATAATTTTCATCCCAGGAAATATCATAACCTTGCCCACCTAATAAAGGAGTTATACCATTAACTATAGGAGGACGACATACAGCGTTAACTTGATCCATGTATCCATACTTTTTATTTGTATTTTTATCTGTATTCCATAAATATCTATATGTTGTATTGAATGTTCCATTTCCATCATCAAATAAATCTTCACATATTAGTGGTGGTGTGTAGTCATTAATTACTATTTCACCTAATGTTCCGCAAAAAGGTAATGTTTCAGGATAATTTTTATATCGACGTACCTTTTCATAATCACTTTCATTAATTATATATCTTTCAACACGTTGTGTTTTCGTATTATCCAAATAACCTTCGCTTATATTTTTATAATCTGAATGGCTCATTTTTATTTTTATAAATATTTTTTATTTTTATAAATATTTTTTTTTTATAATAAATACAAGAAAAAGAAAATCATTGAAAAAGAAAATCAATGAAAAAGAAATATCAAACATTTTCAATTTTTTCTCCGTAGCCGTTTAGATTTTCTGTGTGATTTTGACCTATTTTTAGATTTTTTCCGTTTCTTATTGATTTCATTTTTTATTTGTTTTATATTTGATTCTATTAGATTTTTTAATAGAATTGTTATTTTTCCACCATCAAAAACATCTTCAAAATCTTCTATGTAAAATTCGTCTTGGCACAAAATGAACATGTGAAGAATTATAAATGCTAAAAAATTTTTATTAATTTTCGAATACTCAAAATTATTTATAGTATCAAGTATTATTCTATTTCTCCAAAATTGAAATTTTAATAAGTTTTTATCTTCTATATTTTCTGAAGATGATTCAAATTGTTCTGATAATTCTTTAAAAACTTCTTCTAAATCAATAACACTTTCTTTAATTTTATTTAGATATAATAAATTTTTTGTTAGAAATCCAACACTTCTTCTAAAAGTTGATAATTTATTAAAATTTACATTAGTCCATTGATTAATATTTGGAGTAAAATCTGTTTCAGAAAATTCATCTACTGTACCATTAAAATATTCCAATTTAATAATATTTATATCGACACCTCGAGTTGGGTCAATTATATAATCTCGTGCTTTTTTCGTAAATATTTCTAAAGCATTATTATTATTACCAATATTAATATCCATTGCATTTATATTATTTTCTACATTATAATTATACCATAATAATCTACCAATTTGTATATAATCATTTTCTTTAAAACGATGAAATATGGTTTTTTTATATACTTCTTGGGTTACAATTTGACCAGTCTTTTTATTTTTTAATAATTTTATAATTTCTTTAGCCATTTATTACTTAATTTAATTTTTTTATTTTTTTTATTAATGATTTTCATTAATAAAATTATCTTTTTATCTTTTTATCTTTTTATCTTTTTATCTTTTTATCTTTTTATCTTTTTATCTTTTTATCTTTTTATCTTTTTATCTTTTTATCTTATCTTGTGCAACAACTTAAGGAGTTTCTTAGCAGACATTGATTTTGATCTTGATCTACGAGAACGGGATTTAGACTTAGACTTTTTGCGTCTTCCATCTACAACAGAGTGCTTTCTGCGTCTATGAGAACGCTTGGATTTCTTGGAACGTTTGGATCTCTTAGATCTCTTAGATCTCTTGGATCGTCTCTTTCCATCAACGCTCATAGACTTGGACTTCTTGGATCTCTTGGATCTCTTGGATTTCTTAGATTTCTTGGATCTCTTGGATCTCTTAGATCTTTTTCCATCAGACATTCTACGTCTGCGTTTGCGTCGTTTACCATCAACAAATGCATCTTGGTAATCATCAGTTTCGAATTCATCCATACATTCAGCGAATAAACAAAATAAAATAAAACCAATGAAACTCTTGTTAACTTTACGGTAATTAAGAGAATTCAAAGTATCCTTAATGTAATCATTTCTCCATCTTTCATAATGGGATGTATCTTTTTGTTGGATATCCTCGGATTGGTTTTCAAATTCATCAGCAAGTTGTGAACAAACAGAAGCAAGATCAATTTTACTATCCTTAAATTTATTCAAATACAAAAGATTATTAGGAATATATCCAACTGATCTTCCAACTCGTTGAAGATTGTTAGCACCAACACCAACGGGATTAAGATTTCCACCCATTCGTGTAATATGAGTAGTGAAATCTTCACCTGCTGGAGATAACGTCTGCGGCGCAAGACCAGCTGTATTTCTCTTTATAAATCTGCCGGTACGACCATCATAGTCAGATAATACAAAATCAGGAGGTTGAGGCACTGCTAATGGGGGTCTAGTTAAATTAGATGGTATTAAAATTTTGTCGATAGCATTATCACTTTGTACAACTAAATTATTGTTTTGGTAATACATAATTGAACCCAATGCGAGAAAATCTTTTTCTTTAAAAGAAGAAAGTAAAGTATCACGTTGGTAAGTTTGTTGAACAATTTGTCCAGTATTTTTTCCTTTGACCAATCTTACGACTTGAGGTCTTCTAGTTTGGCGTCTTTCTTGCACCATATCATTATCATCATATTGATCATCATTTTGATTTATAAATCTTGACATTTTTATTATACTAAACAAAAAAAAAAATTTTTTTTTAAATAAAAATTTTGACTTATTTTTTTTTATTTTTTTTATTTTTTAGTATTTCATATTAAATTCCATGGAATTTGGACGTTTTTCACGAATTTTTATAGGAGCATATCCCCTTATTCCACGTTGATTTTCTTCCCCTAAAATTGTATCCCATACCGTATATTTTGCTACGCTTTGTTCATATGCTAAAACATTTCTAACATCAAATACTGCTTGTGTAATAGTTTGTTCGATTAAAGAATCTAAATATTCTTCAGGTGACCATTTAGTATCAAATCCTTGTTTTGGATTATAACTAAGATAAACTGAATTCATTAAATGTAAGATTTTATCATCTGGGACAATAATTTCGCGTCCTCTTTCATCAACGTCTCTGGTCATATCTGTAATTCTGTTAGAAATATAATCAGTTGTATTTTTACTAAAAAATTCTTTTACATTTGGATTATCGTCGATATTAGAACCAATGAATTTATATTGCTGGTCGCTTTTATAATAAGTATTATTAACACCTTCACTCTTAGCATCTTCATTTATTTGTCCAAAATCACTACTTTTTCTATATCTTGACATTTTATTATATAAGAAGATAAGATTTTTAAATCAATTCTTTTTTTCATTTTTCATTTTTTTCACGTTTCATTTCTTAACCATAATAAGGTTAAGAAAAAATACAATGACATCAAAAGATTAAAGTTTCATTTTTTCACGTTTATTTGGATTTAAACTTTTATCTTCGATTTCTCGAGATTTCTGCATTTGCATCGCTGTAGATAATAAATTTTCTCTTTTTTTATTATCGGCTCTTTTACCATTTCCACCTCCACCGCCATAATCACGATATGACGTTTGTAATTTAATTTGTTCACCTTCTTCTTCGATATCTTCAAATAAAATACTTTCATCTTCCAAATTTTCATCGATATCCTCAATCATGGTTTTCTTTTTTGTCGATGATTTTAATTTTTTTATCGGTTTTACTGATTCATCAATATCACGTTCCACAAATTTTTGATGGATTTCATTTTTCTGCATCATCATCTGTTGTTGCATCTGTTGTTGTATTAATGCTTGTTGCTTTATTTGTTCTTCAAGTAATTGTTTTTGTCTTTGCTGAATAATGTCATTAATCCATATAAAAGAATCTTGTCCTTCATATTTATCGATACTTCCAGTTTGTTCATTTATGACGAGTAAACAAGGAACTTGTTTAATATCAATTTCAGCCGAAGAAACAATTCTGTTTTTAATATCTTTATTATCTACACATAGATAATTAAAATTGAGATTTAGATTACCATTGTTAACGGTGTCCATAAATTTTTTGCAAGCATTTGAGTATTTGCTAAACAAAACGACGAAATATTCAGGAAGAATATTATTTTGATTCATTATTTAATTTTTTATAATGAATATTTAAAATTTTAAATAATGTTTATAAAAATAAAAAAAATGCAAGAAAGAATTAATATTTTTCTTGATTTAGATCAAACAATCATTTCTGGTGAAGTTTTGAAAGAAGAAGATTTTGACGATGAAGAAGAAGATATATATGATATTGAAAGTAATAAAACAAAAGCGATAAATTTTAATTTCCATAATATGGAAAACTATTATGTGATATTTGAACGCCCTGGATTACAAAAATTCTTGGATTATCTTTTTAAAAATTTTAATGTTTCAATTTGGACGGCCGCCTCAAAAGACTATGGATTATTTATCGCTGAAAAATTCATTTTATCCGGACATCCTGAGAGAAAATTGGATTTTATGTTTTTTTCTTATCATTGTAAAATATCGGAAAAACTTGGCAAAGGAACAAAAGATTTGAGTTTATTGTGGGATTTTTACAAGATTCCGGGGTATAATAAAAATAACACTTATATTCTAGATGATTACGATCACGTTTATGAAACACAACCACATAATACGATTGTTTCACCACCATTTCGATTCAATGATAAAGATAGTGAAAATGATGAATTTTTACCAGAATTAACAAAAAGATTAAAAGGTTTAAGACGAGAAATGATTGCAGGGGATAACACACATTCTATAAGAATTATAAATGATGGAAATGAACATGAATGAAAAAAACTTTTTTTATTTTTTATTTCTTATAATAAAAAATGAGCCATTCAGATTATAAAAATATAAGCGAAGGGTATTTGGATAATAGCGGATACAGTAATAGAAATATATCCGCGAAAGATATGGAAATTGTGGTATTGAAACCAACATGATGAATGAAGGGTACGACGCTACAACAGCTCTAGCTGCTGCTCTAAAAGCAGCTAGAGCAGCAACAGAAGCAGCTAGAGCTAGAGCAGCAGCAGGGGATGTTCCAGAAGATAAAACTAAAATCGTCGTAGAATCTAACCCGTCAGTAGAAAAGACAATAGAAATATACAAAGATCAAAAAAATTTTGGTGTCATTAATAATGCTTATAAAGCTTTACTCGTGAAGTTGGAAAAAAAATCTGTTAATAACGTTATTTTTAATATAGATAAAATAGATAGAAATAAAAATAGTATTAATATAACACAAACACCATATGATTCAGAATTTTTACGGATACGTGGTCCTATAGGTACTAAATTTAAATTAAATAATGCAGAATTACCAAAAAATATAAAAGTAAGTTTTTTATATAATAAAGTTACAACATATTCAGATGTGTCACATACAAAATATGACACATCATCTGAATACATAATTACAGAAAATAATAGAAAAAATGGATATGGACCATTGTTAAATGTAACTCACATAGCTACAGCTAATGACCCCATAAAAAGCGGAACTTTCGGAACAATAACTTTTACCGCTACTTTACCTAAGGATAAAGATGGTAAAATAACAATATATACAACAAATATGTTCATAGCATTTTACGCATCAAAATAATTTTACGGATTTGCTTTCGATAATATCTTCGCTACTAAATCTGTAATACTTTTTTGAGGTATTTGTGTGATGTACCAATTTATACGCGCTACATTATCTCTATTCCATAAGTAGTCTTCTGGCGGTGGTTTAATTTTTTCTATTGATGTTGATTTATCATCTTCCGAATGTATAATTATTTCTGTATTTCTTAAAATATCGACGGTTTTTTTCCATACATCTTTCCGTGTATCTTTTTCCCATACATCTTTTTGTAAAATTTTATTTAAATTAGTTTCTATTTCTTTATAATTTTTTCTTAATTGTTCAATTTGTTTATTTTTGATTTTAGTTTCTTCAATATCTGTTTCAGTTGTTGGAGAAAACAAATCCAGTACATTACTTAACATATCAGTTAACATACCATTATCAAACGAAGACTCCCTTCGTCTCATAGATTTCCTTCGACGTATAGATTTTTTTCGTCTCATAGATTTCCTTCGACGTCTTATAGATTTCTTTTGTTTCATTTTTATAAAACAAAAGAAAAAATTTACAAAAATTCAATCCATTCATCTACTAATCTTTCGTATGTCTGTTCAATTCCCCAAATATATGCCGTATTTATAAAATGTGCTTTTAAACGAGGTCTGTCCAATACAAAATATAATTTTTCTAATAATTCAGTTGTATTTTCTCTAAATGGATAATCACACAATACCCCTTTTCCTTCAACTATTTCAGTTAACGCTGCTAATTTTACTGTAACAACTAAACATTTAGAACACATTGCTTCTAAAACTGTTATACAATATGTTTCTTTAAAATCGGTCGGATAAAAGAAAATATCAGATTTCAAAAATTCAATTGCCAATTCTTCTTGTGATACTCTACTATTTATAAATACATAATCAAGATCTTCTATTTTCCTCAACGTTTCATATTCAATATTTTCTTTCTTTACATAAATTTGTAATGTAGTTTCTGGATATCTTTCTTTAATTTGTGGAATTAAATTGATAAGATTTTTTAACCCTCTAGAAGGATCAGAAGTATATATAAACCGATATGGGATTTTTTCGATACTATCTTGTTGAAATCGTTTTTGATGTATTGCATTACGAGATACAATAATTCTTTTTTCTGGAATATTTAATTTAGATACAATATTTTTCTTTTGCCAATTTGATATAGCAATAATATTTTTAAATTTTTCTTTATGAATTTGAAAACAATTTGCTTCAATAGTTATCGGTAAAACATCATGAACCCATAAATATACTGATTTAATATTATCATAATAAACTAAATTCGATGTATAACGACTAACTATCAAAATATCAATTTCATATTTTAAAGCAAATTCATAAAAATATTTATAATCGATATATTCAACGCCGTTATGTGTGCACTGATAATCAATATTAAGTATCGTTTCTTCAAAAGAACCAATAATAAAAATACGATAACCTTTTTTATAAAATTCTTGAGCTAAATTAATTGCCATGTATTCCGACCCTGAAATTTTATCATCTCTAATGGGGTTCCAATTTTTTAGTGATTGTTCAGAACCTGTATGAATTACAATAGTTTTATTATTATTACTTAATTTTATAGGCGAAGAATAAATAGAATTATCACAAATAGCATATTTAATGTTAAGTAAAGGTTGGTTATTAGGATACAATATGAGCAATTTTTTTAATTGCGGAATAACTAAATTAATATTACCAATTGCTAAATTTAATTCAATGTAAAGATATGGAATAAGATAATCGTAAATATCTTTTTCCATAATTGTATAAACAAGTTTTGGTTTTTTCGAAAGAATGATTTTATTTAAAATTTCTTGCGCAAAATCATTTTGGCCTTTATCTTTGTAAATAACCGCTAATTTGTAATCAATTTCTTTTCGATTTTTAAATTTATTCAAAATGTTCTTTAAAGATATTTCCATATTATCAACATCGTTATCAATCATAAATTGCGCGCAAATTGAATCGTAATAAAGTGAAAATTGATATTCTTGGTCTATATTATTTCCTTTTAATTTGCTAAAATACAATAAAGCATTTTTATATCTTTCTGAATTGTAATAAGTTTTTGCTAAATAATAGATAACTCTTGGATCGGTAGGATAATCTTTATGGTCTAATAGAAGAAATTGAATATCTTTGTCATAACGATTTACAGAACGATTTTTATGTTCCATAAATTCTATATCGTTAATAAATATTTCAGGATCTGTAATTTCTTGAATATTTTTTTTATTAACGTCAATATGTTCATGAACGCGATATTTATATTTTAAATTATCAGATGTTTTAATTATACGAATTGATGTATATTCATTTTGTAGAAAATTGTTGTGAAAATTTCCGATACTAATAGAAAAACACGATTGTTTGGATTTTGAAAGAAATTGTCGTAATTTTTGCCCACCATGTAAAATATAACTATCATCTAAAATAATTGTATATTTACATGTTTTTGATGATAATTCAAGTGATCTATTGCGAGAATGTGAAAAATCTACAAATGGTTCTTCATATAAATTTCCTGGTATATCAGATAATTCAAATTTTATAATTTCTTTAGTATTATCGGTAGAACCAGTATCAAGGATAGTCCAATGATCGATAAATTTTTTATTTTCTTGCAGACAAGTTCGAAGAATATCTCCTGAATTCCTTACAATCATTACAAGTTCAATAATATTTGTTGTCATTTTATTGATAAATATCTAATTTTTTAAACCATGTAAAGTTTTATGAACGATGACCGACGATTTTAGAAAAAAAGTAAAATCATTGTTTTTTAGAAAATGAAAAATCCAAAAAATATTCATTTTTAATATCAAAAAATTTTATATTCTAGAATTTGAAAAATTATTTTCTGCCAAAAACCTTTCTGCCAAAAACCTTTCTACCATTTCTTTTTTGTCGGAAAAGTTTTTGACAGAAAACGTTTTTTCTTCCGTTTTTTATAAAATCGTCAACACACACACATCAAAAAAGATGTGTGTGTGAGGGTAAAAAAACGCCCAAACGTCGATTTTTTAAACTGAAAGCAGGTTAAAAAAAATCATTTAGCAAAGAAAACAAGTCTATGTTTATATCATAAACTGGAATATGGTTTAAAAAATGATTATTGGGAAATAATTTTGTTTTTTTTGATTTTCAATTGCGTAATACAGTTTCGTGATAATAATAACTATGTTTTAATTGAATATCCGTTTAAAATATAAAAAAGACAAAAAATATTAAAAATATAAATCGGAAAAAATCGATTTATATCGATTTAAATCGGAAAAAATCGATTTAAATCGATTTTTTCCGATTTTTTTATTTAAAAAATAAAATATAAATAATAAATGTCAAATAAGCAGATATGTCAATACTGTAATAATGAATTTATAAATTTAACTTCATTAAGAAGTCATCAAAAAAAATCTAAATATTGTTTGAAATTACAGAATAAAGAATTTATATGTAATGGATGTAATAAAATATTTCATATTTCTAATGATTTAGATATTCATAAAAATAATTGTGTTGATAATTTAAAACAAAAAATTATTTTACTTGAAATAAATAACAAATCATTTGAAGAAAAAATAAAAACACTTGAAGATGAAAATCGAGACAACAAATCACTTGAAGAAAAAATAAAAGAACTCGAAGATGAAAATAAAGATATACAATATTACCAAAATAAAATTGAGTTTTATGAAAAACAATTTGCAGATAAAAATATATTACTTATCGAAAAAGATAATCAGATAAAACATTTACAAGAACAAATTATATCTGTAACTAAAGTGGCAGTTGCAAAACCAACAACAACAAATAATACAACAATAAATAATAGAATACTTAATATGTCTGTATTAAATTTTAACGATAATAACGTAAAACATATCATCGATAATAAATATAATGCTGATGTTATTGCAGGTGGGCAAAAAGCAGTAGCTAAATTTGCTACTAATTATTTATTAACAGATCAAGATGGTAATTTAAATTATATATGCACTGATGTAAGTCGGAAAATATTTAAATTTAAAAATGATTTAGGTGAATTAGAAAAAGATGTTAATGCCAAAAAATTAACAAATATATTATCTGAAAATGGTTTATTTGAAAAAACATCAAATATATCAGAACAATTTTGGACAAATGAAGACGGGACAATAAATCAAGATAAATTTCTTTCTATATTTGAAAAAGCATGTGAAATTAAAAATATTAAAGAAGATAATAATATATTCAAAAATGAACTTGCTAATATGACATCTATGTAAAATATAAAAATTTATTTGCGTGAAGTATATAATTCTTGTGAAAAACCAAGATTTTCTCTACAAAGCGGACATGTTTCTAAAAATGTATAATAGCAATTATTTTTTATCCAAATATCTCGATATTCGCAATAATTATCTGAATCATTTTCGTATTTTATTATCAATTCATCATTTTCAAAATTTATATGAGAATCATATTCTAATTCCATTTTGTACAATTCGTAATCATTTTCCATATTTTCATCATATGGAAATTCAGGTGGATGATTATTTGTTGAATTTTCAAATAATTCACAATCGTCATCAAATTCGGTCGTAATACCATTATTACGATAGTATTTTTTCATATCATCAATGCATAAAAAATGACTACAATTCGGAAATTTTATTACTGTTTGCAATTCATCATCAGCGCAAATACAACATTGAAAACGTAATAAATATGTTGGATATCGATGGTCTTTTTGTATCTGTAACATGTAATAATAACTTTTCAGGACATGGAATGTATCAATTTAGTCCTGAATTTTTTCTAAGTTCTTTAAATAAAAAATATGGAATGGAAATAGAAGCAATTTATATAGGTAAAGTTCATACTAAATTTGAAGAATGGATTGATGTTAATGATTATAAAGGTGGACGTAATTGTTCAAAATTTGACACTAATGACCCCGTTTACATACTAACTATTGCGAGGAAAATATCTGATACTCGTGATAATCTGATTTTAAATAGCCTTTGTTTAAAAAAATTGACTATTTTATTTCTTAAGTTCTAATTTCATTGTTTGATCATCAAATTTGTTTAAATCTTGATATTGTTGAAATTTTAAATTTCTTTGTGTTTCTTGTTTATTGTAATTAATTTCAACATCATCATATTCTTTTTCCATTTCTTCTAATTGTTTTTCATATTTTTTTAAAATTTTAGATTCAAAATCTGGAGCTGAAAAATATAATTCATCGAATGATTTACTTAACCATGTTAAATATTCATTTGCATTTATCCTATCTTCGCGATATAAAATCAATTGTCGTTTTATATTTTCTTCTAAAGATATATAACGCGATGATGCTGTTTTATGTGCATAACTATTTTCATCGTATTTATTAAATTTAATAATTGTTACTAAAATCCCAGATAAAAAACTTAATACTGTCGAAGATACATTATAAATATATATATGTTGTAAATCTTTACATAAAATACTACCAATAGTTGTTACTACACCTGAAAAAGGTGTTATTATGATTGCAGATAACATAAAATTTGAATATTTTTCACTATTTTCGATTGAAACTTCTGTATGCATTTTACGATAAAGTCGGCATTGTTTTTCAATTAATTTAACGGCTTTTTCAATTTTAGAATTCCATCCATATATTTTATTAAATGAAGGACTTGGTGAAAATTTTTCTTTTTCACGTAATTTTTCTTTTTCTTCGGAAATTTCATCCATCTTCTTTCTTTTATTAATTATTTTTTTCTTACAATAAAAAGATAAATGGTTTATTTCTATACTTTCTTGAATAATATTTTATGTAATTGCATCGCCACAAATTTATAAAAAACTGGAAAATTATTTAATGTTAAAATACAACATCGTGGAAAACCAAATAATTTAGGATTACAATTATATTTGTTGATTTTAAATTTTTTTCTTTTCTTAAATAAAAATGAATGATGAAATTAATGATGCAATTGCTTTTTATAAAAATGCAGTTTGTATTAAGTTAGTAAAAGACAGTAAAATTGTTATTATTAATCCATTAATTTATGTAATTACTGAACCAGAAATTAACAATTTTAAACAAAAATTTGAAATAATTAAAGAATTACCAAATGTCAAATATTTAATAAATGAAATTCATGATATCAAAGAACCAAATAACTTGAAAAATATATATAATTATGCAATTTCAAAAAATATTTTAATTATAAGTCAATATACAGATGAACAAAGTAATACCATTTTAAAGGAGAAAGGCATGAATTTTAAGGGTGTTTATAAAGTTCCATCAATTAAAAATGATAAATTTGTCTTTTATATTATACATTCAAATCATGAAATAGGTAGTAGTAGTAATATGAATAATTTCATTATAAATAATGATGTTTCAGTTGAGAACTTAAGACGTGTAGGTGCATTAACAACGTTAACAGCTATACAAAATAATGAAATTTTAGATAAATTAGATAAATTAAAAGAAATTAAAGAAAGTCCACCGACTATGTCTAATTTTAATCTTGCTGATAAAAAACCACTTAAACTTATTAATCTTACTGATACAAAAAATTCAACTCTGAATTATCAAAATATTTTATACGTATGTGTCAACAATAAAACCGCTGAATTGGAAATACCAAAAGGTCAACGATTTATAGAAAAATATCTTAAACCCCCGTATAAAAATTATTATATTGGTTCTGACTTAAACACAAACTTGAATAAAAATAAATGTAATCTGGAATTTGGTAAGGCTGATATTGGTATATGTATGTTTAACGTTTTGTTTGATATTGTATTTTTAGAATATTGTCCTGTCGCAAGTGACAAATTTTTTACACCTAAATTTTTTTTGGACTTAAATAAGATATTGAAAGATGATGGTATAGTTGCTATTCCATTACGGTCGGAATATCATCTTATGGAACAAAATTCATTAATAATATCTGTTTTTAAAAAAAATAATTTTAAACTAAATAGTACTGCGGGTAGTATTTATTACTTTAGTCGAATTCCACCAAAACCACTTAAACTTACTGATAAAAGTTTTGATAGTGATAGTAAACTTTATGATAAAAGTTTTGATAGTGATAGTAAACTTTATGATTTTAATACAATGATAAAAGGTGAAAGTGGTTTTAAACTTACTGATAAAAGTTTTGATAGTGGTTTTAAACTTTCAATGATAAAAGGTGATGGTTTTTGTGGATTATATGCGATTATGCTTTCTTATCTTTGTCTTGATATCAAGCCAAATTTTTTAATTGACAATAAAGCAGAATCAATAGATAATCTTGAAAAATTTATTAAATTTTTAATCGAACAAATAGATGAAAAAACAAAAAAAACAGAAACAAATGATGCAGAAAAAATGGTTTTGAACGAATTAAAAAATCAGTTAGGAAACAAAAATACTGGAACAATTGAATCTGTTTTTTTATGGATAATGTTAACAAATATATTTAATTGTAATATTGAAATATATTATCATACAAATACTAAAATTAAACATATAATTAAAGATAAAGTTAATACAAAACGTACGATTCGAATTTATGGAAATGGTACACATTATTCTTCAATTATTGATAAAAATCTGACGGAAGCTGACATATCAGACAATGCTAAATTATGGATTAAAAATATGAAAAATATAAATTATAGTGGTAATATAGATCAACATAATAATTTTAATGAAAATTATCAATTTGATATTGGTGAATTTGATTCATCCGAATACAAAGAAATAATGGCAGATGGAAAGAAAAGTTCAAAAAGAAAATCAAAAAGAAAATCAAAAAGAAAATCAAAAAGAAAATCAAAAAGAAAATCAAAAAGAATTTCAAAAAGAAAATCAAAAAGAAAATCAAAAAGAAAATCAAAAAGAAAATCAAAAAGAAGTTCAAAAAGAAAATCAAAAAGTTCAAAAAGAAATTGAAAAAGATATATAAACATATAAAAATATAACATTATGAAACCTTGTGCAAGATCTAATTGTTTTAGAAATAGTATACCAAGAGGTAAATATTGCGAAGAACATCGCGTTACAAAAAAGAAAATACCGGCATCAGTTCCCGCACCTGAAATACGTCATACGTCTATATCCCCACAAGTTTCTGTTTCTGAAATTGAACGTCGTTTATTGATTGATGAGCAAAATAGTGAATATAACGAAACAATGAGACTTGACCTTATACGAAATCAAGAAAAAGAACAAAAAATGCTAGAAAAAGCATTTAAAGAATCAGAAATGGATCAAATCCGGCAAATTGTTTTTGGTTATGAGAAAACTGATGATAGTTTTAATATCAAATTTTCGATAAATGGTAAACAACAAATCCATTACTTTAACAGTGATGCAATATTTAAAGACATTTTTGAATATATCGATTTATATTTGTATGATATTGGTTCGGAAATAGAATATGATTTAATTTATTATCCAAATACTGTTTTTTCTAAAGACGAATACAATGAACTGAAATTACTGGATTCTTTTAACTGTAAATGTCTGTCATTACTGGTAAGAAACAAAAATTTATAATTTTTAAATTGAATTTTTATTTTAGAACATAAAATAAAAATATTAGATGATTAAGATAAAGTGCCACCATTGCAAAAAGAAGAGTTTATATGAAAATGTGTGTAAATGTAAACATACATTTTGTATGAATTGTATTTCGTCATTTGTTCATAATTGTACATATGATTATAAAGAAGAAAAGAAGAAAAAAATAAATGAAGATAACCCAAAAATTATGGCTCAAAAAATAGAGGTAATATAAATAGATTGTTGTAATTTTGTATTTAAAATTATAAAATTTCTAATAAAAATGTTTGGATATCATGATTTACAAAATATTTCAAGAAAACAACCCACAGAGTTATGCGAAATAATGCATCGAAATTACAGTGATAAATCATCACTTCATTTACATCATAATTACAGTTTAATTTATGAGTCAATGTTTTCAGAATTTAGAAATAAAAAAATTAATATTCTCGAGATTGGAATAGGATCAATAAATCCTCATATTCCGTCTAATATGACAGGGGGAGATTTAGGACGTGTTTATAACCCAGGTGCAAGTATAAGGGGATGGCGTGAATATTTTCCAAGCGCAACCATATATTGCTGTGATATAGATCGAGATATATTAAACTTCAACGATCCACAAATTCATGGATTTTATTTTGATCAAACAAATGAAGAGATTATAGATAATTGTTTATCTGGAATTTTGAAAGATGTTATGTTTGATATCATTATTGATGATGGATTACATTGGTTTCCAGTAAATTGTAATGTTATGAATAAATTACTAAGTAAAGTTAAAGTTGGTGGATATTATGTGATCGAAGATATAGTACATACACAGTTTAATTATCGTTATCTTGATATGTCGAAATTAAATGGTAAATCATATCAATATGTACGTTTGCCAAATGTTCATAATTCAGCCGATAATAATTTGTTTATCGTAAAAAATGATACAGAAAAACAGTGAAGATTTAAATTGAATTTTTTATTTACAAGCATAAATAAAAAATATTATGGATTCATTTGTTTCTGCTACAGAAGACAATACTGAAAGTATTTCGCATAAAATTAACGATTTATTATTATTATCTACATCACCTGATGTGTTTAAAGATTTTTTTTCAATCATTGACCAAGGCGAATCTTCTGATGAAGATGAAAATATGCATTTAAAATATAAAATTGTATTGAAAGATGTTATTATAAAACATTTAGAAAACAATTAAAAAAATATGAGTATGGACATAATATGTGGTCATCGTTAATAAATTCAATATAAGATTATGTTTTTTACACCCTTGAAGATTTAAAACGCCGGTTTTAGAATCTTTATTTTCAAGGTTAGACTTAGCAGTCTGTGTAAATTTTGGATTGTCTATGTTTTTTAAGACATATGGATTGCTAATCCGATACCGATGTAGTACCACTGATTGAACTTTTAGTTCGTCTAAGATATTCTGGTCTTCCTTTCCTCGTTATTTCATTT
>Ga0247844_1005528_pt1 | contig 16038 bp, 10 predicted proteins | sample LaCtaG_FD_192421 | JGI IMG/M metagenome (GOLD analysis project Ga0247844, IMG submission 192421) | Freshwater microbial communities from meromictic Lake La Cruz, Castile-La Mancha, Spain - LaCruzMarch201714.5m_1 | ecosystem: Environmental > Aquatic > Freshwater > Lake | place: Spain: Castile-La... | reverse complement strand
ATTTACCCAGCATGTGTAAGTTCAAAACTGTAAAAAATGAATTCTGTAAATGAAAACTATTCAAAAAAAAATGGATTAATAAAATCAAGCAAAAAATATAGGACTTTATAAACAGACTCTAAATAATATATCAATAAATAATTTCAACTACTTATGCTTAAGTATAAATTCTCTTTAATGCTCTCATTTTGTTCGCTTTTAATGGGAATGACTTTTTCGTTAGAAGCTCAAAATACTGCCAATAATTCTCGAAGCATTTTAAACTTTGATGCCGATTGGCGTTTTCTGCAAGAGGATGTAAAAGGTGCTGAAACTTCTGCGTTTGATGATTCTAACTGGCGAAAATTGGATGTGCCGCATGATTGGAGCATCGAAGGAGCGTATGATAAAGCAAACTTAACGGGTCGTGGAGGTGGATATTTGCCTGCCGGAATTGGTTGGTATCGCAAAACTTTTACCGTAAACGCAACAGATGCCAAACGGTTTTTTTCTATCGAGTTTGACGGAGTAATGGCCAACAGCGATGTCTGGATCAATGGATTCCACTTGGGAAAACGTCCCTATGGCTATATCAGTTTCAGTTATGATTTAACGGGTCATTTGAAATTTGGAAAAGGCGAAACGAATGTTTTGTCAGTGAAAGTTGATAATTCGCAGCAACCGGCATCAAGATATTATTCCGGTGCTGGCATTTATCGTCATGTGCGATTAGTGGCAACCAACGCGATGCATGTTGAACAATGGGGCGTTTATATTACTTCAAACCAAGTGAGTGATAAAAAAGCCACATTAAAGTTGGAAACTAAAGTAAAGAATGAAACATCGGCCAATTCAATTTCACTCGAAACGACTATCCTTGATCCTTCAGGAAAAATTGTGAAATCGGTTGAAACCAAACAATCCATTCCCGCTGGTAAATCAGTCACCATCAATCAAACACTGGAAGTGGCTTCTCCCCTACTTTGGGATGTAAATCAACCCAATTTGTACAAAGCAGTTACAAAAATCAAGTCGGCAAAAATCACACTCGACGAGCAAACGACAGTTTTCGGCATTCGCAGCAGTAAATTTGAAGCAGCCACCGGCTATTGGTTGAACGGAAAAAACATCAAAATAAAAGGCGTTTGTCTGCATCACGATGCAGGTGCGTTGGGTGCCGCTGTACCGTTACGGGCTTGGGAACGCAGGTTGGAATTGTTGAAAGAAGTAGGTGTGAATGCCATTCGTACTGCGCACAATCCTGTTGCACCGGAGTTTCTGGATTTGTGCGACCGCATGGGATTTTTGGTAATGGACGAGACTTTTGATACCTGGACGGCTGCAAAACCAGGTGGCGAAAATGGTTACAATCTCTATTTTAAAGACTGGTGGGAAAAAGATACACGCGACATGGTGCTGCGCGACAGAAATCATCCTTCCATTATCATTTATAGTGTTGGCAACGAAATTCGTGACAATTTGAATGATTCCACAGGTTTCAAAAGATACAAGGACCAGCAAGATTTAGTGCATCGTTTGGATCCCACAAGACCAGTGACAATGGCTTTGTTTCGCCCCGGTTCTTCAAAAGTGTATACCAATGGTTTTGCTGAAACGATGGATATCGTGGGACAAAATTACCGTGAAAAGGAATTGGTAGATGCCCATTTGGCGAATCCGGAACGCATTGTTTTGGGAACAGAAAATGGACATGAGCAATCAGAATGGTTGATATTGCGAGATAAACCGTTTATGTCTGGACAATTTTTATGGACAGGTGTAGATTATTTAGGAGAAGCTTTGTGGCCTTCAATTTCTTACGAAAAAGGAATATTTGACCGCACAGGTGGTTGGAAACCATTGAGCTTGCAACGTCAAAGTTGGTGGTCGGACAAACCGGTAGTGAGTATTGTGAGAAGAGATGACAATGCCGGAGCTGGTGAATGGGTGGCAAATTGGACGCCAACCGATTTTGGAACTTACGACGAAGCCAAAGTGGAAGTTTACAGTAATTGCGACGAAGTGGAGCTGTTTTTGAATGATAAATCGTTGGGTGTAAAATCAAAACCAACAAATGATGCGGCACGAAAATGGGATCTTACCTTTGAAAAAGGCACATTGAAAGCAGTGGCAAAAAATGGCGGAAAAGTAGTGGCTATCAGCGAATATAAAACGGCTGGTGAACCCGCTGCCATTGTTCTTTCGGCTGATAAATCAAACATTGCCAATGAATGGGATGATGTGTCGTATGTGACTGCAAAAGTGGTAGATGCCAATGGAGTTGTTTGCCCCAATTTGGATAAACTAATTACATTCAGCGTTTCGGAAGCAGGCAGCATTGTGGCAGTTGATAATGGGAATGTGAACAGTCACGAATCTTACCGAGGATTGGAACGACATACTTATAATGGTCAATGCATTGCCATAATACGGGCGAAATTAAATACAGGAAAGATAACAATTACGGCCAATTCGGCGGAATTGAAATCGGGAAGTGTAACTATTGAGATAAAATAAACCTTTAAAACGAGGGAAAAGGTTCAACTGAAGGTACTGTGGAGGCTCTACGAATCGTAGAAGGTTCAACTAGAGCCCGAGAAGGTTCTAGAAATCGTAGAAGGTCCAACGGAGGTCCGCTGAAGGTTCTACGAATCGTAGATTAACCAATGGAGGTCCGCTGGAGGTGCTGCATCATGCAGATTAACCAACGGAGGTCTGTTGAAGGTTCTGCGCCGTGCAGCAGGTCCAAACTTAATTATTGTAACAATTTCCACATAAACAAATACCTAAAAGTGGCAACAAATTATATTTGTCAGAAAATAATTTTAAAATTGTGTGTATTATGGTTCGTAGATTAATATTTATACTTTTCCTGTTTCCTGTTTTCTCATGTTTTTCTACTACAAAATATGACGGGAACCTGCGCCAAAAATACAATTTCAATGCAGAATGGAAACTCCAAATTGGTGACATTTCGGGTGCAGAAGCTACTACGTTTTCTGATGAAAATTGGTCAAAGATAACTTTGCCTCACGCTTTCAACGAAGACGAAGCTTTCAGAGTGCCTATCGCTGAACTAACCGATACAGTAATGTGGTACCGCAAACATTTCCGCTTACCTGTTTCCGATACTGACAAAAAAGTCTTTATCGAATTTGAAGGGGTTCGGTTTGGAGCTGAAGTTTTTGTGAATGGCGAGAAGGTTGGTTTGCACGAAAACGGCGTAATGGCTTTTGGTTTTGACATTACCGACAAAATAAAATACAAACAGGAGAATGTGATTGCGGTACGCGTAGATAATAGTTGGAAATACCGCGAACGGGCTACCAATAGCACTTATCAGTGGAACAACAATAACTTCAATGCCAACTATGGGGGTATTCCCAAAAATGTTTTTCTGAATGTTTCGGGTAAAGTGTACCAAACGCTGCCCTTATATTCCATGTTGAAAACCACTGGCACTTATATTTATGCCAATGATTTTAATATCAAGGCTAAAAAAGCGGTGATTCATGCCGAAACAGAAATCAGAAATGAAACTTCCAAAGTGCAGAAAGTAACATTGGAAGTGATGGTGGAGGACATGGACAACAAAGTAATTGGTAGTTTTACCGGAACTGAAACCCTTATCAACCCAGATGAAACCAAGGTTTTAAATGCATCGAAATTGTTGTCGGATTTGCATTTCTGGAGTTGGGGTTACGGCTATTTGTACAACGTATATACTGTTCTGAAAATTGATGGAAAGCCACTTGATGTGGTGAAAACCCGCACAGGATTTCGCAAAACAGAATTCAAAAATGGGATGGTTTATCTCAATGACCGTGTGATTCAGATGAAAGGATATGCGCAACGCACCAGCAACGAATGGCCGGGTGTGGGCATGTCAGTGCCAGCTTGGTTGAGCGATTACAGCAACGGATTGATGGTGGAAAGTAACGCAAATATGGTGCGCTGGATGCACGTAACGCCCTGGAAACAAGATGTGGAATCGTGTGATAGAGTTGGGTTAATGCAAATGTTTCCGGCTGGCGATGCCGAAAAAGACGTGACTGGTCGCCGTTGGGAACAACGCACCGAACTGATGCGCGACGCCATGATTTACAACCGCAACAGTCCAAGCATCCTCCTTTTCGAGTGTGGAAACGAATCGATAAGCGAAGATCACATGGCTGAAATGAAAGCCATTCGCGACAAATATGATTCCAACGGTGGTCGTGCCATTGGTTCGCGCGAAATGTTGGACAGTAAAATTGCCGAATATGGCGGCGAAATGCTGTACATCAATAAAAGCGCAGGCAAACCGTTGATTGCAACCGAATATAGTCGTGACGAAGCGTTGCGAAAATATTGGGATGAATTTACGCCACCATTCCACAAAAATGGTGCTGGCCCACTTTATAAAAACGCGGACGCGAGTGATTACAACCGAAATCAAGATTCGTTTGCCAAAGAAGATGTCATTCGGTGGTCGGACTATTTTATGCAACGTGCCGGTACAGGAAAACGGGTAAGTTCGGGCGGTTTGAACATCGTTTTTTCCGATACCAATACCCATTGCCGTGGCGAAGAAAACTACCGCCGCAGCGGAGAAGTTGACGCCATGCGGATTGCCAAAGATGCATTTTTTGCACATCAAGTAATGTGGGATGGTTGGGTTGACAATGAAAATCCACGTACCTATATTGTTGGTCATTGGAACTATGAAAAAGCAACAGTGAAAGATGTGATGGTAGTTTCGCCTTCTGATAAAGTAGAACTGTTGTTGAATGGAAAATCGCTCGGATTTGGTGAGAAAAGCTATAGCTTTTTGCATACATTCAAAAATGTGAAGTATGAAGCTGGCGAGTTGAAAGCTGTAAGTTATGATTCAAAAGGAAAAGAAATAAGTTCCGATTTCAAAAGAACTTCCGGACAAGCTGTTGCTTTAAAATTGACTATTATCAAAAGCAATGTAGCAATTAAAGCGGATGGTGCCGACATGGTATTGGTGCAAGTGGAATCGGTGGATGACAAAGGACAACGCTGTCCGAATGTACATCCGATGGTGAATTTTGATTTATCAGGTCCAGCCGATTGGCGTGGTGGCATTGCCCAAGGCCCTGACAATTATATACTGTCCAAATCGCTTCCGGCAGAATGTGGTGTGAACCGCGTGCTTATTCGTACCACAACTGCAGCGGGTAAAGTAAATCTTTTGGCTACTTCCGAAGGATTGACTTCTGCAAATATCATGTTTGAAACTGTTCCGATGAAAGTAGAAAATGGATTAACCTTCGATTTACCAAACGAGAATTTGCCGTCAAACCTGAAACGTGGCGAAACACCTTCAACGCCTTCGTACAAAGTATCGCGCAAAACCATTGATATCGTTTCGGCTACTGCCGGAGCAAATACTGATAAAGCATCCATGAGTTATGATGACAACGAACTCAGCGAATGGACCAACGACGGTAAAATAACTAACGGTTGGATTACTTATCAATTGGCTGAAAAGGCCCTTGTTTCTGAAGTTTGCCTAAAACTCAGCGGTTGGAGAAGTCGCAGTTATCCGATAGAGATTTTGGTAGATAAAACGGTGGTTTGGAAAGGCGAAACTTCCCAAAGTTTGGGATACATAAACATCATGGTAACACCTACAAAGGGAAAAGCGGTTACCATTCGATTGACTGGTGACAATACAGAAAAAGATGCGTTCAACAATATGATAGAAGTAAATGGCAACAAGGAATTGGATGGATTTAAAGATCCCAAAAACCAAAATACCAAAGGACAATTGCGCATTGTGGAAGCAGAAATTTATGAGAAAGTAAAATAAGAATTTATGAAACGAATATTTCTATTATTCAGCGTGCTGGGCGCTTTCCTTTCAGCTACATCGGCTGACTACTTAATTACAGATTATGGCGTAAATGGCGATAGTACACAATTAAATACAACAGCCATCCAGTCGGTGATTGACAAAGCAGAATCGAACGGAGGTGGAACCATCGTGTTTCCAAAAGGCGTTTACCTTTCCGGAGCATTGTTTTTTAAACCGAACACCAAACTGCGTTTAGAGGAAGGTGCCGTGCTCAAAGGTTCCGACAACATTGCCGATTATCCCTTGATTCCTTCGCGAATGGAAGGGAGAAGTATTTATTATTATGCTGCCTTGGTGAATGCCTACCATGTTGAAAACTTTGGAATTTCCGGCCCAGGAACAATAAACGGAAATGGATATAAATACTGGGATGCCTTTTGGGCAGCGCGAGATTCAATGAAATTAATTGGTAAATCGGTAACCAATCTGGAGGTGCATCGCCCACGTCTACTATTTATTTGGGGATGCAACAATGTAAATATCTCGAATGTAAAGCTATGCAATTCTGGATTCTGGACAACTCATTTGTACCAATGCAACGATGTGCTGATAGAAGGTTGCGATATTCGATCACCATTTAAGCCAGTAAAAGCGCCAAGTACCGATGGTATTGATATTGATGTTTGTAAAAGGGTGACAGTCCGCAATTGTTATATTTCGGTGAATGATGATGCGGTTTGTATCAAGGGTGGCAAAGGTTTTGATGCACACCTACGTTCGGAAAATGGAATTGTGGAAGATATTTTGGTGGAAGGCTGTACTTTTGGCGATTCGCATGGTGTGCTAACCCTTGGAAGTGAATGTATTCATGCCAAAAATATTGTTTTGCGAAATTGCAAAGTAGACTGTGATGTGCCTTTGCTCCGAATGAAAATGAGACCCGATACCTATCAGATTTATGAGAATATTTCAATTGAAAATGTTACAGGAAGATGCCGGAGTATTATTGAAATGAAACCTTGGACACAGTTTTTTACGCTGGAAGGAAGCAATGCTAAACCCGTTGGTATTGTTCGAAATATAACGGTTTCTAATATAAATGTGAAGTGTAGCGTGGTGGCAGAATTGGCCGGAAACCCAACAGATCAGGTCTCAAATATCGTGTTTGACAACGTAACTGCTACCGCCATTGACCCAACAATAAAATCGAATTATAAAGGTATAAAACTGAAAAATGTGGTAGTGAACGGCTCTCCATTGAAAATGAAGAGAAAAACTGTAAAACTGAAAGAGCATACTTACGATTGATGTTGAGAATAAAAATAAATATACAACCTTCAATATCTTCATTTTATGAGAAAATATAGTTTAATCGTTATTTCAATTCTCTTAGTGAGCACTGCATTTTCATTCAAAAGCTCAGACAAGATTGACATATGGATGATTGGTGACTCGACAATGGCCAACAAGCAAAAAGAAAAAGCTCCCGAAACTGGTTGGGGTATGGTGATGAACGAATTTGTAAATGCAGAAGCAACGGTGCATAATCATGCCGTGAATGGTCGTAGCTCCAAAAGTTTTGTTGATGAAGGTCGGTGGAAAGCCATATATGACAGCATTCAGCCGGACGATATTGTGATTATTCAATTTGGTCATAACGACGAAAAGCCAGCCGAAAATTTACACACAGATGCATCAACTACTTACAAAGAGTTGTTGAAGAAATTCATAGACGAAACACGTGAAAAAGGGGCGACTCCAATTATTTGTTCTTCCATCGTTCGCCGCCATTTTGATGGAAAAGGAAATCTGAAAGATACACACGGAGCTTATATTACTGCTGCTCGCGACATTGCTATTGAAACAAAAACTTCATATATCGACATGGAGGCCAAAACCCGTAAAGTGGTTGCGGAGCTGGGTTCTGAAAAATCCAAATCGCTGTATTTGTTCTGTAATCCAGGAGAATTTCCCAACCTGATGAATGGAGTGCAGGATTCGACACACCTAAATCGTGAAGGAGCTTTACAGGTAGCAGGACTGTTTGCAAAAGAAGTGAAGGAACAAAAACTGCCATTATCTTCATATTTGAAATAAGAAATAAGACCATTATGAATAAAATTATTCTCACTTTCGCATTGATTCTAACCATGTTTTTGGGTTCATTTATAAAGGCTCAGAACTCAATTAGAATGACTGAAATAAAAGTCAAAGCGCCGTTTGCAATGCCGGCCATCAAGGTTCCCGATTTCAAAAATTGTAAGCAACTTTCCATTACTGACTTTGGGGCAGTTGTCGGTGATAAGGCTAAAACGACATTAGCTATTGCTAAAGCAATTGCCGAAGCTAATAAAATTGGTGGTGCAACGGTTGTAATTCCTGAAGGCGAATGGCTGACCGGACAGGTTCATATGAAAAGTTATGTCAATCTACATTTGAACAAACGAGCCGTTTTACTTTTCGACGATAATCCGAACGACTATTTGCCAGCGGTAAATACAAGTTGGGAAGGTATGGAATGTATGAATTATTCACCGCTCATTTATGCATGGAAGTGTAAAAATATTGCCATTACCGGCGAAGGAACTATCAAAGCTAAAATGGATTTGTGGAAAACATGGGCAGGGCGCCCCCGTCCGCACATGGAAAGTCTGAAACGACTCTACAACATGTCGTATCAGAATGTACCAACCGAAGAGCGTCTTATGGTAAATGATACTGCTCATCTACGTCCACATTTGATTCAGTTCAACCGTTGCGAAAATATCCGTCTCGAAGGTTTTTCAATCGTCAATAGCCCATTCTGGACAATCCATACCTACCTGTCGAAAAACATTTTGCTCCGTAAGTTGAATGTATATGCACATGGTCATAACAATGATGGTTTCGATCCGGAAATGAGCCAGAATATCCTGGTGGAGAATTGCATATTCGATCAGGGTGACGATGCCATTGCTATTAAATCTGGTCGAAATCAGGAAGGATGGCGCAATAAAACTCCAACCAAAAACCTTGTCATCCGTAACTGTATCGTAAAAAATGGACATCAACTCATTGCAATTGGAAGTGAACTGTCGGGCGGTATAGAAAATGTGTATGTGCACGATTGCGTTGTGAATGAAGGTGCTAAGATGTTTCATGTGGTTTTTATCAAAACAAATGAACGCATGGGTGGCTATGTCAACAATATCTATATCAAGAATATCAAGGCGCGAAAAATGGATTTTGGTATTCTGGGTATCGAAACCGATGTGCTTTATCAATGGAAAGATTTGGTGCCCACTTATGTCCGCAAACTGACACCCATCAAAAACATTTATCTCGAGAATATAAAAGCGACCAATGTGAAATTTGAATCCAGAATTCTGGGACAAAAGGAATTGCCGGTTGAAAATATCTTTCTGAAAAATGTGGTGGCTGATACCATTCGGGACAAAAAACAAATTCACGAGAATGTGATTAATTTCGAGAAAAAATAAAAATACATGAACAAAAGATTATTCGCTCTCATCCCTTTTGTCTGTGTGCTATTTGGCTCAACGATTCACGCTCAAATTGGATCACGTTTTCCTTCCGAAAGAAAAGTCATCAATGACCCAATTACCGGAAATAAACTCATTTTCCTGACCAGTACACCTGCTGGCGATTCTAAAATTTACCAGACACACAACCAGTGGACTTCGGATGGCAAGTGGCTAATTTTCCGCTCGGAAAGAGTGAAAGGCGAAGCTATGGCGGTAAACGAGAAATCGGGTGAAATGGTGCAGGTAACCGAAGGCGGATATATGGGAATGCTGAACGTTGCAAGAAAATCTATGAAGCTTTACTTTATGCGTAAGCTCGCAAACGATACTGTGACCACCTCGCTCGAAATAGTGGAAGTGGATTTGGCCAAACTATTTACGGATAGCAAAGCAGGAAAGTTGAAATCAGCCACAGATTATCAGCGAATTTGTGGAATTACTTCAGCGGAATTGGAAGCGGGAGGCGACATGGCGCTGGATGGTGACGAGGAATGGGTTTGGTTTCGGGTAGGAAAAGCCGAAGCGCAGAAACATTTGGCTACCGATGTGAAAATTGAATCTGATTTTGGACCACGAAAAATGGGTGCTGGTCCAGGGGGAATTGCAGGAATGAACATTCATAACGGCGAAATAAAATATGTTGTTTCGGTTCCATTTCAAATTGGTCATCTTCAAACCAATCCATGGGTGGCAGGACAAATCATTTTCTGCTGGGAAACGGGAGGAAAATCTCCCCAACGCACCTGGATAGTGAATTCCGACGGTTCAGGATTGCGTCCATTGTATCCAGAAGCAACTTACGAATGGGTGACGCATGAAGCAGTAATCAGTCCCGACGAAGTGGCCATTGCCATTATGGGACACAGAAAAATTAAAACCGAATCGGATACTACTAGAGTCAAAGGCACTGAAGTAACTGGAATAAATCCTGGGCAAGACATGGCATGGGGTGATTGCGGCACACGCGAAAAACCCACCGGACTTGGAATCGTAAATATCAATACGAGTGAAATGACCATTGCTGGACAAACGCCGAGTGGTAGTGGGCTATGGCACGTGAGTGGGTCGGGCGACCGACGATTTGTAGTTGGCGACGACTTTACCCGAAACATTTACCTGATTGACAGACGAACGCACGAAATGGTCTTACTTTCAACAGGACATAAAGCCACAGCTGCAGACCATCCGCACCCAACTTTCAGTCCGGATGGCACTAAAATAGAGATTCAATCGGCCATGCTTTCCACAGATAACCGCTCGATGAATATTTGTATTATCCCAGTTCCAAAAAAAATGTTGAACAGAAAGAGTAAATAGGTTGTTATCCTACTGTCTAATACCTGAATACAATCACTCATGAGAAATCGAATTCTTATCATTATTGGATTTTGCCTTTTATTTCTTTCCGAAAATCAAGCCAAAAACTATTTTATCGCCACCAACGGAAACGATACCACTGGAACTGGCACAATAACTGCGCCTTATGCCACCATTATGAAAGCGCAACTTACCGTGGTGGCTGGCGATACCGTATTTGTGCGCGGTGGAACCTATCTAATGAAAGAATCGCAAATCTACGTAAAGGAAAGCATTTGGGCGTATATAAACTACCTCGACAAAAGCGGAATTTCAGCTACCAAGCGCATTTGTTACTGGGCTTATCCGGGCGAAAAACCTATCTTTGATCTTTCCAACGTAAAGCCGGCCAATTGTAGGAATACTGTTTTTTACACCAAAGGTTCATGGCTACACATAAAAGGATTGGAAGTGGTTGGTACGCAAGTTACCATTCTCACCCACACGCAGTCGGAGTGTTTCCGCAACGAAGGAAGCAACAATATCTTTGAGCAATTAAGCATGCACGACGGTATGGCCATTGGTTTTTACCTCACCAGAGGTGCCAATAATCTGGTGCTCAATTGCGATGCATATCGAAATTGGGACAGTGTTTCGGAAACTAAGAATGGTAGTAATACCGACGGTTTTGGCGGTCATCCCAACAAAGGCGGAACCGGAAATGTTTTTCGCGGTTGCAGGGCTTGGTTCAATACCGACGATGGTTATGATTGCATTAATGCCTATGAATCAATTGTTTTTGAAAACTGCTGGGCTTTTTACAACGGTTATAATTCTTCCTTTGCAAGCAAGGGCGACGGTAACGGTTTCAAAGCGGGTGGTTACGGACAAGCGCCAACAGTGGCTTCGTTGCCAAGTCCAATTCCAGCGCACACCGTTCGGTTTTGCATGGCTTACCGCAACAAAGCCAATGGAATTTATGCCAATCACCATGTGCAAACGGGTAATAATTGGTACAATAATACTGCCTACCGAAATAGTACCAACTACAATATGTTGAGTCAGAAAATCACTAAAAGTACCAAGACGGGAAATGACACAACGCTTGATTGTGCAGGAATTAATCATTTATTGCACAATAATATTTCTTTCAAATATTCAACCCAAAGAGATACTCTAAATATTGGTAGTAGCGTGAATACTTTCAATTCTTTTTCTGCTAACTCTGGAGTCACGGTGGATGGAAATGACTTTTTGAGTATCGATGAAACACTGCTAATTGCTCCTCGACAGGCAGATGGAAGTTTGCCCACCGTAAATTTTTTGAGACTAAAAGTAGGTAGCGATTTAATTGACAAAGGAAAAAATCTTGCATTTGCCTTTTCAGGTTTGGCTCCCGATTTTGGAGCTTTTGAATTTCAGAACATTACCAGTTTAGACAATATGATTTCTTTAAACGAAGGAACGAACCTTTTTTATCCCAACCCGGCAAAGCAAACCATCTACTTTAGAACAAATCCGTTCAAAAGAATAGAAATTTACGATTTACAAGGTAAAGTACTTCTCAATACTGAATTTACAAAACAACTTGATATTTCTGTTTTGAAACAAGGTTGCTATTTACTAAAAATGATTTCAACTGACAATCAGACATTTGTTCAGAAGCTACTTAAAACCGATTATTAAAACACGCTCAACATTCGATTTCCAAATAACGACCAAATGAAAAACACATTTTTACTACTGTTTTTATTCTACACATTTACAACTGCGTATGCCAATGTATATTATGTAGCTCATAACGGAGATGACACCCTCAATTCGGGTCAAATCAACTCTCCTTTTGCGTCTATTCAACGCGCACAAAAGGGAGTAGTAGCGGGAGACACGGTTTATATTCGAGGTGGAAAGTATTTGATGACCGAATCACAAATTGCCAACAAAAAAGGAATTTGGGCATCGGTTCAATATTTGAATAAAAGCGGTACAGCCTCAAAAAGAATCAATTATTGGGCATTCCCTGGCGAACGTCCGATTTTTGATTTTACAAACGTAAAACCTTTTGACTGTCGTATCAAAGCTTTTGACATTAGCGCTTCATGGATTCATATCAAAGGTTTGGAAGTTACTGGCACTCAGGTTACGATCACAGGTCATACGCAATCCGAGAATTTTCACAACGAAGGTAGCAATAATATTTTTGAACAATTGTCGATGCACGACACTCAGGCCATAGGATTTTACCTGACAAAAGGGTCGAACAACCTCATTTTGAACTGCGATGCTTATCGCAATTACGACTATACTTCAGAAGGTGGGAAAGGTGGCAATTCCGATGGATTTGGTTGCCATCCAACCAAAGGAAGCAAAGGAAATATCTTCCGTGGTTGTCGCGCTTGGTTCAATAGCGATGATGGTTATGATTGCATCCGCGCTGCCGAAACGGTTACTTTTGATCATTGCTGGGCTTTTTACAACGGCTATAGTCCTGAATTTAAAAGTCTGGGAGACGGCAACGGATTCAAGGCTGGTGGCTGGGGATTGGTTAAAGACGACCGTGTTCCTGATTCAATTCCAATGCATGTTATTCAGTTTTGCGTGGCAGTTCGTAACAAGGCAAATGGATTTTATTCTAATCATCAACCCGGTGGAAGTTATTGGTACAACAACACAGCCTTTCAGAATGGCACGAATTACAATATGCTCAATCGTACAAAAGATATTACTGCTGATGTTCCGGGCTATAATCATGTATTGAAAAATAATCTATCGTATGCCGCTATCAATTATGAAACACAACATATTGATTCTACAAAGTGTATTATTTCCAACAATTCGTTTTCAATACCCATTAAAGTAACCGAAACCGATTTTAAAAGCATTGACCAATCAAAGCTTACCTTAGCACGCAATGTAGACGGCAGTTTACCCGAAAGTAACTTTTTAAAGCTAAAAGCTGGAAGTGTATTGATTGACAAAGGCATTGAAATTGGATTCCCATTTTCGGGGAAAAGACCTGATTTAGGTGCTTTTGAATTTCAAGGGAAAAGGTAAAATAAACATCCTAACAATTATATCCCACATTTCTTACTCAAAAGTTGAACGCCTTGCTGTTGGGATTTCTTTCTATTATCCATAGAAATTGGGACCAACTTTTGTATTCTTCATATGGGTAATAAGGTCTAAAACAAATCGTTTACTTTTTCGGATTGAAGATACTCATTGTATCAAACGAGTATAATAAAAAATAAATTCCACTCACGAGCAATATCCACTTTTGGAACATCTAATCAATTATAGTTTCGGTAGGACTGTGGAATAGTTATGTAAAACGACGACCTTTTTTTATATGGATTGGAAAATCATCGTTGTAGTTGGTTGGTATTATTTTAAAAATGCAGGAAAGTTTTTAGCTTCACACGTATAATTAACACTTCTACTTAATATACACAATCATAAAGTCGTATTATTCAAACCCAAAAATTAAGGAGGTATTGGGAATTAGTTTTAAGTCGTTAGAAAAGAGCGTACTTGATATTTTTACGTTTGAGAAGATAAACGGATAACATGTTCTGCCTTGTAGGCTAGCTGAAAGTATAATAGTCCATATATAATCCATATACAGTCCATAGATAGTCCGTATATAACCCATAATTATAAAATATGGATTATATATGAAAATGATTTGTATTGTCTATAATTATGCTAACTTTGTGGATGCTTACAGATACGAATATGATACGGTACTTGCTGCCTACAAAGTGAGTAATCCAATTGCTGTAAATTTATTCTCTATATTCTGACAATAGGTTATTACATTCAATCAATATAAAAACATCAACCACTAAAACAATACTAATCAAATAACTACAACCACATGGCACGCGTAAAACAGTTTGACGTCATTACTGGCAGCATTAGCAATCTCTCTTTCTACACTCGCAAGGGTAGTGACCAAGTATTTGTTCGTACCAAAGGTGGTGCTACAAAATCCCAGATTAAAAGAAGACCAGAATTTGCAAACACGCGGCGCAATAATATGGAGTTTGGTGGGTGCTCAAAAATGAGCAAGGAAATCCGCCAAACTTTTACTAAACTGGCACATGTGGCCGACTATAATCTAGCTCCAGCCCTATGTTCTGTTGCCAAAAATATTCAGAAAGAAGATACAGAAAGTGAATGGGGAGAACGTAGCATTCATTTGTCCAAGTTTAGGCAGTACCTGGTGGGGTTCGACTTTAACCGGAATACCCGATTTGACAGTATATTGCGGATTCAGATGCAGAATAATATTGACCGTGCCACGTGCGAAGCGGTGGTGGATATACCCGCTTTTGCCTGTAGTCTGGGATTGTATATGCCTGGGAAGTATTCATTGTTCCGCCTTGGAGCTTCTTTGGGCATAGCCACTGACCATCGACTGAATGACAAAAAGTACAGCTACGAACAGATCTACAATAGAAATTATCAGGGATATGATACCGTATACAGTAGCTGGTATTCCACGCAAGCCACCATTCCTGAGCAGCAATTAAAACCTAATGTACTAATTCCCAATGTAGAATTTGTTGACGACGACAGTTTTATACTTTCCATTGCCATTGAATTTGGAACGCTGGATGCATTTGGAAATCCAGTAGCCATAAAATATGCCGGAGCTGGGAAGATATTGGGGGTAAAGTGAGTCATCCCAATTCACTAACACTTAGTGGTTGAATTGTATCTTCCACTCACAGTGGATCTTGAGTAATACCTTGAGTGATGATAAAACATAGTTTCATATTTACTAAAATAAATAGTCTTTAATAGAATTATTTTATCTATTTTTGTAACTTTACAATCTAAAAGATGATGAATAAAATGCATTAATGATTTTTGTTTTGGAGAATATAAAATATTTGTCATTAACCATCAAAAAAATCAACAAGTTATATCCTGACAATCATCAGTAGCTATATTTGCTATGGTTCAATAGATTAATTGTATCTATACCAATTACGGATTGCTCCTGTCCTTCGTATTTAACTTAGAGTAACATCCTGATTAAAGATTAATTATCGAATATCAATTTTTTGAACCAATGAACCACTTTAAGAAGTTATTATTACTCTTATTAATCAATCTTCAAGTTACGTTCCTTCATGCCAATGAAAATAATAGTAACAAGTTGCTTAATGCCAATGTAGTAACAGAAAGCACTTCAAGACAAAAAACTACTACCACCATATCAGCTACAATAGATGGTACTACCTCAGTATGTTTGAATTCAGCACCACCCAAAATAATTATTACTGGATTAAATGGCAATGGTAATTAGAGTCTGTTTATAAAGTCCTATATTTTTTGCTTGATTTTATTAATCCATTTTTTTTTGAATAGTTTTCATTTACAGAATTCATTTTTTACAGTTTTGAACTTACACATGCTGGGTAAATT
>Ga0247844_1005517_pt1 | contig 16074 bp, 13 predicted proteins | sample LaCtaG_FD_192421 | JGI IMG/M metagenome (GOLD analysis project Ga0247844, IMG submission 192421) | Freshwater microbial communities from meromictic Lake La Cruz, Castile-La Mancha, Spain - LaCruzMarch201714.5m_1 | ecosystem: Environmental > Aquatic > Freshwater > Lake | place: Spain: Castile-La... | reverse complement strand
TGCGACCGATTTGTGCAGCATGCAATCATTCTATGGGAACACGAAACATGATTGAATTTGTGAAAGAATATGGACTTTACATTGGATAAAAAAACACTGAAACAACTTTTTTATTGGTTTGCTTACGGATCCCAACAAAAATTGAAAGAAATATAAATACATTCTATAGTGCAACACATTATAGAATGAATCTACCCAAACTTATCGGCATTGCGGGCAAAAAGCAACACGGCAAAGATACGGCGGGGAATTATTTGTGTCGCAAACACGGATACGTCCGCATCGCGTTTGCGGATGCCATCAAAGAAATGATGCGTCATTCGTTTGGATTCACGGAAGAACAGTTGAACGGCTCCCAAAAAGAGGAAATCGACCCCTTTTGGAAAGTATCGCCCCGCCAAGTCCTCCAATTCGTCGGCACAGAAATGTTTCGCAACACAATGCCCCAATTGATTCCCCATGTGGAATCCAATTTTTGGGTCATTGTTGCAAAAAAAAAAATGATGGACGAATGGGCGAAAAATCCCGACGCTAAGTTTGTCATTACAGACGTCAGGTTTGAAAACGAACTGGATTTCATTCACGAAATGGGCGGCATCAGTTTAACCGTGTTTCGCACGCAATTGGCTTCGACTGAAGATACACATTCCAGCGAAACGGCGGACTTGAAGACACAATACACTATAGTGAATGATGGCTCATTGGATGCACTGTATGCACAGGTGGAAGCAGTTTTGAGAGAAATTGTTTGATAAACAAAAAATTGAATAAATAATGGGTCTGTTTTTTATTGCACTATAGAGAAATGTCGTCATATATACTTCAAAATGACAAATACCCTGCTGACTGTTTACGGGATAGTTTCGCATTTTTCCAACAGAATCACTATAATGTATGTGCTTTGATTGTTAAAACGGGTGCACGTATTCGATTACCAAACCCACCCGAGGACATGACCGAAAATATGGCAAAATTCATTATAAGAAATTATGACAATGACCCGTCTTGTTGTTGGGGAAAAGGTATGGGTGTAAAAGGCGATTTGTGCTCTTTGGCATACAAACAACCCGAAGTCAAATCATTCACATCCGACGGACCCATGCAATTCAGTCCATCTGGTCATTTTGACGTGTTGTATTGTTTGGATTTACGTAAATGGAAACAAGACAATTTTGTATTGTGGCGAGTGAATTTGACAAGCGAATCACCTGAATTCAAAAATGTAAAAGTCAATAAAAAACAAACATTAGAAGAACAATGTGCTGAAGGCAGACGACCCCACATCGGGTGGGACAAATTGCATTGTCAAATTGATGAACATTGTGTCAAAGTGTTTGAAGGCACATTTGACGATATTCTCATTCCTCCTTCCCTTGTACAATCAACCCCAGAAGACGTTGAGCGATAAGTTCAACCACTGGCACGGAAACCGCATTCCCCGCTAATTTATAAAATTGAGTGTCGGATATGTTGGGCAAAACATAAGACGATGGAAATCCCTGAAAACGAAAACATTCACGTGGTGTCAATTTGCGTATTCCTTTGTCGTCCAAAATCAATGGGACATTATGACCTCCTCCCCCCATGTTTGCGGTTAGTGTGGGGCATTCATTGCTCTTGTTTTCACGTACATAAACACGTCTGTATTGGTAGACTGTGTCTTTTTTTATGACACTTTGTTTTACCAAATCCCATGTGGACGATTTATCGGTATAATAATATTTATCGGCAACATTTTCTTCCAAAAAAGAAGAGATAGACAATTTGGGTATAGTGGGAAAATCAAGCGTAAATTTATCAAAAATATGTTTTTGTGTATCGTGAATACATACAATATAGACTCGTTCACGATGTTGCGGGATTCCTGTAATGACAGATGTGTCCAATACTTTCAATCGAATGTGATAGTTGCGTTTTGTCAGGTTTTCCTGAATGGTCTCCAATGTTTTTCCGTCATCATGAGAGATTAGATTTTTGACGTTTTCCAAAATTACAAAGGGAGGTTTGCAATGGTCAATGATTTCCAATATTTTCCAAAATACATTAGAGCGTTCGTCTTGAAATCCCTCTTGTTTTCCTGCAATGCTGAAGGGCTGGCAAGGAAATCCACCCGTCAAAATATCGTGAGGGGGAACAGAATCCGTGGCGATTTCGTGCAAATTGCACAAAGTCAGTTCGTGTTTTGCACCCGTATGAAGATTGGCATCATAGATTTGTTTTGACCACGCAACCATGTCGTTTGCAAACACGCATTCAACCTGTCCTGTATTTTGAAAGGCATGGGTGAATGCTCCTGTTCCTGCGAACAAATCAATCATTTTGAGTGGTGAACAAGAAGATGAATATTCTTGTGGCACCATTTCGGTCATGGTTCCCATTTCGACAATTTCATTTTGTGGTAAATCGTCTTTTTGTGAAAGCAATTTAACGATTTCTTCCTTTTTTTTACCGCTGTATCCCTTAATATTGTTTTCTTTGCACAAAACCATCAATTCTTGACGTGTTTTGTTTTTCCATTCGCTCATTGTATGTTGTTGTATATTGGTTCTTATTTATATTGTTCAATTTTTATAAAGAGTTTGCTTTTTTTTGATTCGGTGTCAAATGAAAAAATATAAATACAAAACCATAAAATATAAATGAACATTGAATTAAAAAAAATTAATCTTTCAAAGAGCCTCAATAAAGCCAGTGTGTATTGCGTTTATGGTGGTTCAAACAGCGGAAAAACCCGTTTGGCCAAGCACTTCATCGATTACAAACTGAAAAATAATTTGTCGAAACGTGTGGTCGTCATAACTCCTCCCACCAATTCATACGACGAAATAGATGACGCAATCATACACGACAAATATGACACCGAAATTATAGGTGGTATTCTTCGTGATTGCCGTGAAATTTACAGATCATTTGCAGGAGAACAATATAAAAAACGAATTGAAAATTACACTCTGGTGTTGGATGACATTTTTTTAGATAAAGGTCGGTTGGATGAAGTTGCTCATTGTTCAGGGGACAAATGGTTTCGGCATCTTTTTCATGGAAGAACTTTAAACATGACAACCATCATGACCACACAATTTTGTTTTCCATTTCCTCCAACCTTTCGCCCCAACATTGATTTTTTGTTTGTTTTGACTGCTGATGAAAAATTCTATGCACTTTATGAAGAAAATTTGAAAGATACTTTTCCGTCATTCGAGGGTTTTCAACAGACATTCGAATTTTACAAAGAAAAAAATGAAAATACCTGTTTCGTGTTTGATTTTTACGGGTTCTCAGACTATGGTTTTTATTACACATTTGAGTCTGTTGGAAGACCCTACACACTGAAGTGATTTATATCAATCAAAATCCAAAACATATTCAAAAAATGAATTGTGTGTTTTATGAAATGTTCCGCCTCCATCAAATTTTTCTTCCCAAACTTGACCATTGAATTCACTCTTATCGATAATCAATAGATTTGTATATCCACAACCAATGTGTCGCAACGTAAAAGTCTGGGTTTGATTGTCCAAATTACATACACATTCATTCTCCTCACATTCGCATTTATCGAGATAATAGTCGGTGTCTTTTTGAATGGTTGGCATCATTCGAACTGACAAATCGCCCAATTCATTGTATTTTTTCAATAAAACCTGTTGATAATACAAATGATCCTTGTAAATACCCGAGGATACACATGTTAAATAACATTTTAATTCCAACGGAAGCTCAACACCATACTCAATTTCAAAGGCAACAATCTCCTCTATTTTGTATGGCGGAAAATGCGAACAGGAAGGAAAGGAAGAAAAAACCCTATTTTCAAAAATTTCGGTCAATTGTTTTTTTTGCGTTTTTGTCAATTGATTTGTGAAATCATTTTCTTTCAAGGTTTTTTCTATTTTCACTTCAAATGAAATGTTATAGTTTTGCAATGTATCTTCTTGTATTTCATAATATTTGCCCTCTTCTTTATTTTTCAAATGGTATGTAATTCCGTCCGTATCTGTTTGTTTGACTATTTCATCACCATTTTCATTTTTTTCAAATTTCCAATGTAAAATGCATTCACCATGGTCCATCATCTATTATGAAGTATCGTGATGCGTTTATGTATTTATGGGGACGAAATGAAACGAGGCGTATGGTAAGTGATTCGAGAGAAAAGTGCCCCACGAAAAAAATTGAAATTTTTTTTCCAGAAAAAGGTTCTGCACCAAAAACAACAAGAATCACCCAACACCATAGAAATGTCCGCCACTAACACCTCTACTAACGCAAGTGAAACCTTCACTTTCGTTCAACCCTTTTGCGTGTATTGCATGAGTGTTGAACACAATTTCCGTGAAACCTTGGACGCAACCAGTCCCGTCATTTGCCCTGTTCTTTTGAACACGGTTTGCCAACGATGCAACAAGAAAGGACACACGACCACCCGTTGCCCCGACACATATCAGGACGAGGAGAATTGCCGATACTGCCACCAGATGGGACACATCAAGAAGTTCTGTCCTGTATTGGGCAGTCAGCGATGCACCTTTTGCAAGGAAATGGGACACATTGAAAGCCGCTGTTTCGTAAAACTGTATAAGAAAAATATTACTGCGTAATTTTGTTATGACAACCTGTTTGTATGATGTAATTAAAAAAAGAAACCCTTTTTTTCATGTTTTTTTGTTAACCAACAAAAATTGAATCCGTTTTTTATTGTTTTAAAGACATCATAGAATGTTGTTGCCTTGGATTGACCACGAAAAATTGGATTGGAATGAATTATCTGGCAACCCTCATGATGAAGCCTTGAAATTAATAAAAAACGACCCAAACAGGATAAATTGGGATAAATTATCCGCAAACACAAACGACCAAGCCTTGGAACTGTTGTTAAATGCAATGAAAAAAAACCCAAATTGGATCAATTGGATTTATTTGTCAATGAATTCAAACGACCAAGCATTAAAAATGTTGAAACAAAAACCAAACAAAATATATTGGCAGTGTTTGTCTTTGAATCCAAACGACCAAGCCTTGGCTCTACTCAAGGCCAATCCAAACGAAATGGATTGGGCAAGATTGTCTCAAAATGCAAACGACCAAGCATTGGCTCTACTCAAGGCCAATCCAAACGAAATTGATTGGGGTTGGTTGTCAATGAATACGAATGACCAAGCATTAGAGATGCTTATTGCCAATCCAGAAAAAATCAATTGGGGTTTGTTTTCTTATAATTCAAATGACCAAGCATTAGAGATGCTTATTGCCAATCCAGAAAAAATCAATTGGGGTTTGTTTTCTTATAATTCAAATGACCAAGCCTTGGCTTTGTTGAAAGCCAATCCAGACAAGGTCGATTGGGATTGTTTGTCTTCCAATACCAATATTCAAGTCTTGGAATTACTCGAACAAAATCAAGAAAAAATCAATTGGGTTGCTTTCTCTCGAAACCCGATTCTATTTCAACAATAAGAGGTTAAAATAGACAACAACCAACAATAAAAATTGAATCCGGTTTTATTGTTTTTTGAATACACTATAGAATGTTGTTGAACTGGATTGACCCAGAAAAATTGGATTGGGACGGTTTGTCTTCCAATACTCATGATGAAGCATTGGCTCTACTCAAGGCCAATCCAACCAAAATTGATTGGGATTATTTGTCTCAAAATTCAAACGACCAAGCAATAGAAATGTTGAAACAAAATCCAGAAAAAATTCATTGGCGTTGTTTGTCTCAAAATTCAAATGATCATGCAATAGAAATGTTGAAACAAAATCCAGAAAAAATCGATTGGCGTTGTTTGTCTCAAAATTCAAATAATCATGCAATAAAAATGCTGAAGGACAATTTGGACAAAATTGATTGGGATTATTTGTCTCTTAACACGAACGGCCAAGCAATAGAAATACTGGAACAAAACCAAGACAAAATCTGTTCGTACTATTTGTCTCAAAACCCAAACATATTTCAATCATCACAATATGTATTGAAATAGACACCCCCCCCACAAACCAACACTATAGTGTCTTGTTGCACACATAACCCTATTTTTTTATGAACCGTATTGTGAAAAGAGATTACATCGCCCACAAAAAATGAGTGCATCGTTTAACACAATAGGTGTGTAAAAAATTGATTATATAATGACATGAAACTCAACCCACACAAAAATGACCACACACTCAACCCTACGAACACAAGAAAAAGGATACGTTTATATATACAAAAACGTCGCCTATTATGTGTATAATGTTTGCAAACTGGGGCAAACCGCCAATTATGTTTTTCGGCTGGACAACTATACCACCTATCATCCTATGCGGGGGTGTTTTGCAATGGTGTTTGAATTTGATACAGTGGGAATGTCGCAGCAAATCGAAAGACTCTTGCAACATAAATTTCGTTCCTACCACTTTGAAGGAAATGGTGGCACGGAGTTTTACGATGTAAAAATTGAAGAATTGATTGAACCCTTTTTGCAAAAAATGGGCTTCAAATACAGATGTTTGTTAAAAAAGGAAATTGACAATACCGAACGGCACTATCGTGTCAAGAAATCCATTCAAAAACTGAAAAACAAAAAATGGGTTCATTCCATTCGACAATGCATCCAACAACGAGACGAAGAGTTGAGAGAAGAAGAGGTCGTTTCGCAACAAGAACAATACGAATGGCACGAGAGAGAATATCAAACCGTCGCCATTCAACATTGCAAAACACAAATCGCCATCAATGACCGAGTGTATTTGGAATTGCCCACAGGAGGTGGAAAAACGGCGATTGCGTTCCGTGTTTTTTGTGAATTTGAAGAAAAAACCGATTTGTTTCTCATCCTTTCGCCGAGAAAAGCCATCAACGAACAAAACATCGGAGAACGGTATTTGAGTTTGTTGAAACACAAACCCGCCGTTTTCAACTATTCCAGTGGCAGTGGGGTAAAGGGCATTGACTCATTTTTGAGACGGTCTGGCAAAAAAGTAATGGTGTGTTGCATCCAATCCATGGATGAAGTTCATGCAAAATTGCTGGAACACAACCAAACCAACATTTTCGTCTGGTTTGACGAAGCACACTATGGTGTTGAAAAATGTGTTGAACTTGAACGTATTCATTGCGAAAAAACACAGTTTTGGTTAAACGACAAAACCCATATTGCACAGCGGTTGTTCACGTCCGCATCCCCCGACCGTGATTTGGTGAAGGCAAACGTGGATGCGTTCGGCGAATTGTATTCGCCCATCAAAGTCAAGGAACTCATTGTGTTGAACTGGTTGGCAAACATTCAACCCTATATTTTTGCGGAAGAAAAACAAAATATCGATAAGATTTCGTCCTTGTTATTGGATTTTGCGGAAAAAAGCAAACGGTTTGGGATGAGTTTTCACAAGAGACAACAAACCGCATTCGATTTCTTTTGGGAACACCAATTGCTGTTTGACGCAGGAAAAACGACAATCCAACCCTTTTTACTCGTGGGCGACGATTTCACCGACCCAAGAATGAAGGACATCGCATTGAACTATCACTATAGAAACATTCGCTCTTATGAACAGTCTCCCCCGAATGGGTCGGGTTGCATTGGCTATGTGGTCGCCAAATACAGCATGGGCTATGATTTTAGGTTGTTGGATTACATTTGTTTCAGCGACCCCAAATTTTCATTCCAAGACATCATACAGTGCATTGGCAGAGGGATGCGACCCGACCAGTTGGGAGAACATGGCGGCAATTTGAACAAGGAATTGGTAGTTGTGTTGCCCATTTCGGTCGATGATAATGCCGACACTACTATGGTGGATGACTCGTATAAACCAATCGCCCAAACATTAATGTATTTGATGAACGACGTGGGAATTGCATTTGACAAAATTGTATTCAAAGACAAAAGACGTGGACACGGGCATTATACTAACGGAAAAGAAGACGCCCCTGAATATGGCGGAATGGAATTGGTCAAAACAAAAATGTTTGATTATTTGCAATATTTACAGGGGCAAAAGGCGAGTGGAACTACGTTTCAACAAGCGAAAAAAATCATTGCAGACAAAAACATTCGTTCCCGAGAAGAATACGACCTATTGTGTGAAAAGGACAGCCGACTCACAAGAGATCCCGAAACGGCGTTTCAAGGACAATTCAAGGGCTGGACAGATTATTGGGGAATTGACAAATCACGCTATTATGATTTGGAAACATGCAAGACGAGGGCGGCACAAATTTTGAGAGATGAACCGACGATAAAAGGCGACGGATTGGATTTGTCTCGTGTCTGCCAACGAATGTGTGAGAAAGATGGAAATTTTCCACCGAATGAATTGTGGGTGGAATTCTATGGTGTCAAAGATTTGAGAGAAATTATGGATGTTTCGCCAAACAGAAAACGAAACAGACAAACATTTTAATATGTTTATTCATTTTGATTAAAAAAACATTTTTTATTGAAAAAAATAAAAATTGAAGTTGTTTTGACATAAAGAAAATAATCAAATACAAGTAGAATGGCATCCACAAAATCCACATTAATCGCTGTTTTTAAAAATTGTTTGAATATTTTGAGAGACAATGATGGTTTAACTGGCGAAAAGGCATTGAGAAATTTGTCATATTTGTTGATTTTAAAATTAATTGAACCCCATTTTGGCGGTGAGATTGACATTGACAATTACAAATATGATTTTAGTTATTTGGAAGACTCTTTGGCTCAAGAAAATATAAAAAAAAAGTTGCTGGAAATTGCACGATTTAGTGTTTTGTCTCAAGATAAGGAGGACAATCTAACGACCAAACTAAAATGCTTATGGGACGACATATTGTCTGTTCATCCATCCACAAAAAACATTTTCTTAAAAGACAAAGGTTTTGACATTCAACACCAAACAACCTATAAAAAACTAATTGATAAATTACAATCAGTGGATTTGTCAAATACAGACTGTGATGTTTTGGGAAATGCTTATGAAGAAGTTATACAAGATATTATGACAGGTAAGGTATTGGGACAGTTCTTTACCCAACCCTTGGTAAAAAAAATGATGGTAAAACTCATTGACCCACAAATTCATGCCGACGGAAAAATAGAAACGTGTGGAGACCCAACCATGGGAACAGGCGGTTTCTTGATTACTTATTTGCAATACATTTTACAACAAGCCAAGGAAAAAAACATTCAACCTGATTGGGAATTCATCAAAACAGAAGGTTTGTATGGCAAAGAATTAGAACCAGACACATATCAATTGGCAGTTTCAAATATGTTGATTTCATCGGGGCATATGTTTGAACAGTTGGAACGTGGGGACAGCATACGTGTTCCCATTCAACGAAAGTTTGACAATATTCTTGCCAATCCGCCCTTTGGAATCAAAGGGTTGAAATATGATGATTTTCAAAGTCCAATGAAAGATGAGTATATTCCCATCAAAACGGACAATGCCGTTTCCTTGTTTATTCAAGCTATTGTTTGTATGTTGAAAATAAACGGGAAATGTGCGGTGGTATTGCCAGATGGGAAGGATTTGTTTTCAAAATCAAACTCAACGTTGGTTGCCATCAGAGAATATCTTTTGAAAACATGTGATTTGAGAGAAATAATTTATTTACCATCAGGTATTTTTACATACACATCCATCAAAACATGTGTGTTTTATTTTGTGAAAAAATGCGAAGGAAAAGATGTTTTGGAAACCAAAATCAAAATTTCCAAAACACAAAAAGAAACAGGAAGAGAATACACGTTTTCAAAAACACTTCAAACAGAAAAGGTTTCCTTTTACAATTATGACTCTGTTCAAGAGAGTAAAACGTTGTTGGTTGAAGTTTCTGTTGAAAAAATTGTGGAGAATTCTTATTCTCTCAACTATGCTGAATATTTAGAAAAGAAAACAAATCAAGAACATAACGATATGGTTGTCGTAAAAACATTGGGCGAGGTTTGCGATATTGATTATGGAACAAGAATTGTAAAAAAAAACATCGTTGAAGGTGAATATCCTGTTTATGGAAGTGGAAGAGCAATGTTTTCAACAAACACATTTAATCGTGAAGGATTCAATATATTGATTGGTCGATTTGCACTTTCAGCCGAATGTGTTAGATTTATTGATGATAAAATATTCTTAAATGACAGCGGATTGTCCGTAAAACCAAAGACAAATATTTTATTACACAAATACATTGGATATTACTTATTACACAATCAAAATCTTATTTATAGTTGTGCAAGAGGAACAGCACAGAAAAACTTGGAAATGGATATATTCAAATCAATAAAAATACCAATTCTTTCTCTCAAAACACAAGAGTCAATTATAAGTTATTTGGAAAAAAACGACCGACTCATTCAACAGTTGGAACAAGAAATTGAAGACAACAAGCGAGAAGCCGAAAATTACATGAAAAACATCGTCAAACAACCCGAAGAACTGCCAGAAGAAATACCAGAAGAAATGCCCGAAAACGAAATTGTATAACATTGTTTCCAATCACTTTTTTTATTGGGTTTAGTAAGTCAATAAAAAAAGAAAACACAATATATAATGGAACTTGAATTAACGACGGCACCCCCAACGAAAACACCCAAACTCATTTTCATTGTTCCCTATCGTGACCGAGAGCAACAAATGCATTTTTTCATTCGACAAATGAAATACGTCATGGAGGACTATGATGAGAGTGATTACAAAATCTATTTTGCCCATCAATGCGACAATCGAGGTTTCAATCGCGGGGCGATGAAGAACGTGGGTTTCATGGTCATGAGAGAAATGTATCCCGATACATACAAAAACATCACGTTTGTTTTTAATGACGTTGATACCATGCCCTTCACGAAAAATTTCTTGAATTACGAAACAAAAATAGGGGTTGTGAAACACTTTTATGGGTTTGAATTTGCTCTTGGGGGAATTGTTTCCATTTGTGGTGCGGATTTTGAAAAAGTCAATGGATTTCCAAATTTTTTCGGGTGGGCCTACGAAGATAATTCACTCAATATGAGGGTGAAGAATGCAGGTTTAATCATTGACCGAAGTCAATTCTATCCCATTATGGATAAGAATATTTTGCAACTAAAAGATGGTTTAACGAGACTTGTTAATCGAGGAGAATTTGACAGATATTACAACAAAACAACCGAAGGAATTTCATCCATTAAAAATTTAAAATATAACATCGATGAAAGTAAATATTTTATCAACATCGAACATTTTTTAACCGAATACGCAGAAGACAAAAGATTAACAAAGGTTCATGATATTCGAAATGGAGCAAGACCCTTCAATCCACCACCCGTCCCGAAAACATATGGACGAAAAGGTAATCCAGTTATGAAAATGTTTATTTAAAAAATTGAATTAAAAACTATTTGATATTAATAATAACAACAACATGTGTTTGCACGAAGGATGCAAAACAAGACCTACTTTCAACACAAAATGTGAGACAAAAGGATTGTATTGTTCAACCCACAAAACTGAGGGCATGGTGAATGTTGTATCAAAAACTTGTTTGCATGAAGGATGCAAAAAACAACCTGCTTTTAACACAGAAGGTAAAACAAGGGGATTGTATTGTGTTAAACACAAAACTGAAGGTATGGTGAATGTTGTTTCAAAAATTTGTTTGCATGAAGGATGTAAAAAACACCCCTCATTTAATTTGGAAGGAAAACTAACCCCATTGTATTGTTTTACACACAAAACAGAATGTATGGTGAATGTTGTATCAAAAACTTGTTTGCATGAAGGATGCAAAATAATACCTGCTTTTAACACAAAATGTGAGACAAGAGGACTGTATTGTGCCGAACACAAAACTGAAGGTATGGTGAATGTTGTTTCAAAAACTTGTTTGCATGAAGGATGCAAAACAACATCTAATTTCAACACAGAAGGTGAAACCGTAGCATTGTATTGTGCCGAACATAAAACTGAAGATATGGTTGATGTAAAACATAAATGTTGTTTGTATGAAGGATGCAAAAAACAACCTGCTTTTAACACAGAAGGTGAGACAAAGGGATTGTATTGTTTTGAACACAAAACAGAATGTATGGTGAATGTTGTATCAAAAACTTGTTTGCATGAAGGATGCAAAATAATACCTTCTTTTAACACAGAAGGTGAGACAAAGGGATTGTATTGTGCCGAACACAAAATCAATGAAATGGTGAATGTTGTTGATAAAAAATGTAAAAGTGAATGGTGTTTTACCCAAGTTAAAGAAAAATATGATGGTTATTGTCTCTTTTGTTTTATGAATTTGTTCCCAGACAAACCCGTATCACGCAATTACAAAACCAAAGAGTATTCCGTCGTGGATTTTGTCAAAACCACATTCCCACATTTGGAATGGAAAGCAGACAGAACAATCAACGGTGGCTGTTCAAAACGCCGTCCCGATTTGTTGTTGGATTTGTTGTATCAAATAATCATTATAGAAATCGATGAAAACCAACACACCGATTACGATTGTAGTTGTGAAAACAAACGCATCATGGAATTGTCGCAAGATGTAGCACATCGACCTATTGTGTTTATACGATTCAATCCCGACGATTATATTAAAAACGAAAAAAACATTACTTCTTGTTGGGGTCAAAACCAAAAAGGCATTTGTGTTGTGAAGAAATCAAAAACAGAAGAATGGACGCAACGGCTGAAAGCATTGGAAGAGCAAATTCAATATTGGACAAATCCAGAAAACGCCACAAATAAAATGATTGAAATTATACAACTGTTTTATGATGTATGACAACAAACAAAAAATTGAAACAAATATAAATGTTTTTTTCAATTTACTATAATGATTGACGAAGCCATACCTGAAAACACAATAGTCGAAGCAGAAGCAGTTGAAACCAACACTATAGTGCCTCCCGTCAAAAAAGAAAAACCCGTGAAAGAAACGAGAGAGTGCAGTGTCTGTTGCGAAGTGTTCAACAAATCCAAAAACAGACCCGTATCGTGTCCGTGTCTTTATAGCCAATGCACGAAATGTGTCCAACAGTATTTGTTGGGAACCGCCGAAACCGCCCATTGCATGAATTGCAAAAAGCCATGGGACATGGAATTCCTAACCCAAAACATGACCAAAACATTCGTCAATAAAACATACAAAACACACCGAGAAAACATGCTGTTTGAAATGGAACGTGCCATGTTTTCCGAAACGATGCCCTACGTCGAACGAGAGGTGATAAAAACAGGGTTGAGAGAACAAATCAACGATTTGGTGCAAGAAAACCGAATCACATTGGCCGATTTGGATGCAGTTTTACGCCTGCCCCTAAACGAGGCGGGTTTGCGAGAAGAAATCAATTTGAGAATAAAACTGGAAACAAACAATTTTGAAATGGAGTTTTTGAGAAGAAAAATTCTTTTGTTGGACAACCGTTTTGCTGCACGCAACCAAGAACGACACCAATTCATTTGGGCGTGTTCTGCAACCGATTGCAAAGGTTTCTTGTCATCCCAATGGAAATGCGTCGTTTGCAGCGTCTGGACGTGCCCCACCTGTCACGATACGATTGGTGCCAACAAAGGCGACGCCCATACGTGTCTGGAAAGCAGTGTAAAAACCGCCGAATTGTTGGCCAAAGACAGCCGACCGTGTCCACAATGTGCCTCCATTATTTTTCGTTCTTCGGGATGTCCAGTCATGTTTTGCACCCAATGCCATACGGGGTTCAATTGGAACACGGGCAGCAAAATCAAAGCACAAAACATTCACAATCCGCATTATGCCGAATATTTGCGGACACGAAACAAACAACAACAGCAACAAGAAACGGAAGAACCACAGCCCACCGAAATGCGATGCAATGAAATGATAGATATGAGTGTATTGACAAACAGAGAACGAAGAATTTGGGGGCAAAAATTGCATATAGGAGGAAATATCACAAATGACTTTAAAGAAAACAAAACAAAAAGCATCTCTACGTTGGCAAACAATTGCAACCACATTATAGATATTGTTATTCCCAGATTGACCCCCAACGCTATGGTGGAACAGACCAACCGCCAATTGCGTGTTTTGTATTTGATGAACAAAATCACCCAAGAAGATTTCAAAGCACTTTTGCAAAAACAAGAAAAGAAAAACAACAAGAAAAATGAAAATCTATTGGTGTTTCAAATGTATAGTCAAGTCTGCATTGACATTGCCAATCGATATTTGCAAATCAAAACAAAAAAGGAACACATTCAATTGGTCAATGAACACGATGAATTGAAAAAATATGTCAGGGAATGTTTAAAACAGATTGGACAGCGATACAATTGCAAACCGCACCCCTTTTTCGAGAATGGGGAGGAGGATGCCGATAAACCTGAACCCAACCCTATTATTCCCCCAATCTTTGGTTGGTGAAAAACTCAATAAAAATACACCTCCTTGACATCTTTCAACTTTTCGGGAAACCAATCGTTCAAAATGTCTCTCATTTTTTTCCCCGATTTTTTTTTGGAATAGTTCTCGCTCCACCATTTTTGTGAATCCGTTTTCTTGGCCATTAATTTTTGAATCGCCAACCGAATGTCGTTTTCGTCCGTGAAAAGTTCCCCCGTTTCTTCGGTTACATATTTCGCACCACACACTATATTGCGGTTCAACAACACGTAAAGCCCTTTGACAATGGATTCAGAAATGACACGAGGACTGGCATCATAGACATTCGGCACAAACAAGTATCGTGATTCTCTCAATTTGTCTTGAAATTCATGATAGGGCAAGAAATCCACCACGGTGATTTTATCGCCATATAATTTTTCCAGACCGCATCCCACACGGCCGACCACCAGCACTTTGAGACCCATTTCGTCAATCATAATAGGGAAACATTTCAATGCCAATGCAAAATTGCGATTGACCGCATTCCAACCGTCCATGGGACACGTTTTGTTGTCGTCCGCCAAACAGACGTAAATGAAATCATATTTTTTGTCCGCGGATGCGACTTGGGTGGTTTCGGCATCATAGAAATCGGATTCACTGATGTTGGCTAAACGATTCGTCGGGAGAAACCCGTAATGCGACGGTTTTTCGAAACAGGACAACCAATTCTGTATTTTGCCGTAATAATCGAAGGGGTCGTTTTGTGTCTCAGAGTCGCCCGTTTTGTCAGTGATGGGTTTGGGGAAGGTTTTGTAGGCAGTGATGCCAACCAAATCGATGCCATTTTCGACGTATTCATTGTACATGGTGATTCGTTCCTTGTCATCACGGAAAAAGGCAACGACAAACACGATAGGAAGTATTTTCTGGTTTTCATCACACAAATAACGATAGGGAAAATGACCGCCTTCGTCCTTGTGTTTTTGCAAGGTCGCCAAATAATCGACGTTGAAGCCTTCGACCAATCGGCCACCACCACTTACTCGAAGACAGTTCCAATAAAAAAAGACAAATCCAACCACAATAAAAACCAACAATATAATGATAGGGTTCAACACCATTTCCATATCATTATAAAAAAACAAACAAAAAAGGAATAAAAAATCAACAAGAAAAATGCGACTCCACAATCTGTTCTCTCAACTCACGCATCGCAGCCGACTCGGCACAGTGTCGTTGGGTCAATTGTTCGCAATGAACCCTATAGTGCAAAAGAGGTTCGGGTAAGTTGTAAATGGTGCCGTATTTTTTCAAAAACCCGATTTCCATTTCATAATCTTCCATCATAGACCTATCGTGTCCAACCTCCGCAACCTTGTAATTGCCAATTTCCAAAAGAGCCGTCTTGTAAAAACACAACGTGGGGTGATTCATGAACCAAGCGGGTTTCTTAGTGGAGGCCATGAAATCCGCCAGAGTGAAGGTCGTTGGGTGGTGAGTTTGAGAGAGCCGTTTCTTTTCGCCGTTTTCGTCATGAAATAGAATCATGTTTGTTCCACAAATTTTCGCATCAGGATGTTCTCTCATGAAACACAATTGAGTTTGGATACGGGAGGGCAGCATGATGTCGTCCGAGTCCATTTTAAACACCAGAGGAAAATTGCACAAATAAATACCATGGTTGAGAGAAAACCGTGTCCCTCGGTTCTCCGTCCATTCAGCATATCGAACGGTTGTCCAACGGGATGTCT
>Ga0247844_1005516_pt1 | contig 16076 bp, 18 predicted proteins | sample LaCtaG_FD_192421 | JGI IMG/M metagenome (GOLD analysis project Ga0247844, IMG submission 192421) | Freshwater microbial communities from meromictic Lake La Cruz, Castile-La Mancha, Spain - LaCruzMarch201714.5m_1 | ecosystem: Environmental > Aquatic > Freshwater > Lake | place: Spain: Castile-La... | reverse complement strand
TTATAGACAAGTAAATGGTAATTGGGACAATAATTGTAAATATTTTCCATCCTATAAAGGAATGCTATGTAATAACTAATTATTTTGATTATTTCGCTTACTGTCGCTTCGCTTAGAACCACTGCTTCACCTAGAACCACTGCTTCACCTAGAACCACTGCTTCGCTTAGAACATCCACTTCACCTAGAACCACTGCTTCGCTTAGATCCACTGCTTCGCTTAGAACCAGTGCTTCGCTTAGAACTGTTGCTTCGCTTAGAACTGTCGCTTCGCTTGCTTCGATTATTTATCAGACGTTTTGATTTTTGGCGTTGTCTTGAAGGAGTAGACTTGAAAGTCATTTTACTATTTGGATTATAAATGAACCCACCTTTCATTTTTCTTTTTCCACCCGCCTGATTTAAATTGATTGTTCGTGTAATATCTTCGATCGTTTTCTCAAGTTGATCAAGTAAAACCTTTACTTCTTGATTAGGTTGTCCAGCCTCGTTTATACTATTTATAATATCAATTGCTTGCATAATAATAGGCGTAGATGCCGTAATCCTTTGAATTAATAATTGATTGTCGTTCGTAAGTTGCTGAACTTGTTGAGTAAGTTGTTGAATTTGTTGTTCGCTTCCACCACATGCAGCTTTAACCCTATCAAGTTCTTCACGCAATCTATTAATTTGTTGCCCCATGTCATTTAATTGCATATCCTTCCCTTCGATTTGCTGACGTGTTTGCTCCTCGCTTGCCTTGTTTTGCTGTCCCTGTCTAAGTTGTTCTTCTAATACATTAATACGTTCTTGGAGTTGTTGTGCCTGCATTGTAGCACTCTGTAATTGTTGTTCCAAACTATCTTGTTGTGACCTTAAATCAGAATTCTCTTTCCTCAAACGAAGAATCTCTTCATTTCTGCTATTTACAACAGATTCATTATTAGAGAGTTGGGAGTTTAATCTTGCCAACTCATCCATAATTTCTTTTATCCGATTCATAATTTTTAATACTGACGCATTTATATTAGATAAACGAGAGACAACAAGATTCGAAAACAGTTTTCGTTCATCCGTTGTTTGACTAGATAACTTATTTAATTGTTCTAGTTTACTAATTCCATCTTGAAATTGTGATAAAAAACCTTGGTCTTGTGACATTATATATATATAAATAATTTTATTTTTATCAACTGTTATATACATTCTGGATTTGTGAAAAATTATTTGTCTAAATATTGACAATCGAATCAATATTTTTCTTAATTGTATTCATCTCTTTGAGTATTCGCTTTTGTTCGTATTTTGCATCCTCAATATTTTGTTTGCTCAAACTACCCGAATCTGTTAAATCTTTTATATATTTCTCCAAAAGACTAAGCGCTGAAACCTGATCTTGTTTTTGTTGAACAATATAATTATAATATTTTGAATAATCATTCCTTATATCTTGTAAAAAATGGTTTTGGGTTGAAAGTATTTGTAAATTTTTCTGTTTATCTAATAATAATTGCCGTTTTGAGTCGATTATCAATTGTAATTGATAAAATTGGTCGTCCTTAGTTTCTGCTTGTACAGGTATTATTATTTCCATCTTAAATTAAATGTTTATTTTATTGTTATGAAAAAAATATAAACTCTTCTATATATACTTATTTAGGATGTCGAAAACCCAAGCTGAACCATTGCTCGCTGCTGACGATAATAGATTTGTTATGTTTCCAATCAAATACGATGACATATGGCAAATGTATAAAAAACAAGTTGATTGTTTTTGGAGAGCTGAAGAAATAGATTTAACAAAAGATACTAAGGACTGGGAGAGCTTAAATGAGGACGAAAGACATTTTATATCAATGATTTTAGCGTTTTTCGCTGCGAGCGATGGAATTGTTCTAGAAAATCTAGCTGAGCGATTTATGAGTGAGGTCCAAGTTTCCGAGGCAAGAGCATTTTATGGATTCCAAATCGCAATGGAAAATATTCATTCAGAGACATATAGTCTTTTAATTGAAACTTACATTAAAAACACAGAAGAGAAGTCGAGACTCTTTAATGCTATTAACGTATTCCCTTGTATCAAAAAGAAGTCAGATTGGGCTCAAAAATGGATTCACGACAACCGAAGCAGTTTCGCAACGAGACTTGTAGCCTTTGCGTGTGTCGAAGGAATCTTCTTCAGTGGGGCGTTTTGTAGTATCTATTGGATGAAAAAGCGTGGGTTGATGCCTGGTCTCACATTTTCGAATGAACTCATTTCTCGTGACGAAGCCCTCCATTGCGAATTTGCGATCCTTCTATACTCCAAATTAAATAAGAAAATGAGCAAGGCGAAATTTCACGAACTAATTAAAGAAGCGGTTGAAATCGAGACTGAGTTCATTTGCGACGCTTTACCATGCCGCCTTATTGGCATGAACTCTGTGATGATGACCCAATACATCAAATTTGTTGCCGACAGACTATGTTTACAAATGGGGTACGACAAGATTTTTAGTGCTGCAAATCCGTTTGACTTTATGGAGTTAATTAGCCTAGAGGGAAAAACGAATTTTTTCGAAAAAAAAATAGATTCTTATGCTCTTGCGAATAAAACGAAATCAAATGACATCTTTGAATTTACAGAAGACTTTTAAAAATAAATAAAATAATATATGTGCGTATGTTATTACTTAAAATAATATTGTTATACAATATAATAACATGTCTAATAGTTTAGCAAATTATTTAGATACTGTAATATATTCAATTTATTGTAAGGACGAATCAATAAACGACACATATATTGGTCACACAACTGATTTCTGTCAAAGGTATAAAGGTCATAAAAGTTCATGTAACAACGAATTATCAAAATCATATAATAACAAAGTATACAAAATAATTCGAGACAATGGGGGATGGGATAATTGGAGTATGGTGATAATTGAAGACTACCCATGTGATAATGTAAATAACGCTAAAGAAAGGGAACGATATTGGATAGAGTTTTTGAGTTCATCTTTAAATATAGTTATACCAAGTAGAAGCAAAAAAGAATACGGGCAATTGTATAATATTGTAAACAGAGAACGTCTTTCAACTTGTGCAAAGAAATATCGTGAAAACAATAAAGATAAAATTAAGGCGTATATAGAAGCTAACAAAGAAAAAATTACTGAACAGAAAAAAGATTGGTATGAAACAAATAAACCCGCTATTCTAGAAAAATCAAAAGGTTACTATGAAGATCACAAGGATGAAAAAATTGCGTACCAAAAGCAATACGCCGGGGAACATAAAGAGATCATCAAAGACTATCAAACAGAATATCGAGAGAATAATAAGGAGAAGTTATCTGCGGACAAGAAAGTATATCGAGATAACAACAAGGAGAAGGCTGCAGCAGCTGGAAAGGAGTGGCGAGAGAAGAACAAAGATCATATCAAGGAGAAAAATTCCCAAGTCTTCATTTGTCCTGATTGCGGAGGTCAATACACTCTCAAAAATAAAAACAGACACTTGACAACCAAAAAACATCTTGGTGAGGAAGAATTAGAAAAAACAGAAGAGGAAATCCAGCAAGAAAAGGACGAACAACTAGTTAAATTAAGAGCATCACAAAAAGCATATCGAGAGAAGAATGCCGATAAAATCAAAGAATTCAAACGCAATTACAATGAAATAAATAAAGAAAAAATCAGTGCAAAGTGTAAAGAATATTATGAAAAGAATAAAATTCATTAAAAACAAACATAAACACAATATTAAATGTCATGTATAATGCTTACATGTCATTTAATGGGAGGTCTAGGCAATCAACTATTTCAAATTTTTACAACAATATCTTATGCTATAAAGAGTAATAACATATTTCATTTTTTGAATGTCGACACGTTGGGTGGAGGTGAGTGTACATTAAGATATACATATTGGAACAGTTTTTTAGTTAGATTAAAACCATTTTTGAAGGAACAATTCCCACAGTTAACCCGTGTTAGTGAAACTGGATTTAAATTCAAAGAAATAGAAATAGAACCCAACAAAGATGTTTGTTTATTTGGGTATTTTCAAAGTTATAAATATTTTGATGATGATTTCAAAACGATATCTAAAATGATTGGTATTAATGCATTCAAAGACAAAGTTATTGAAAAATGTCAATTACCAGTCCAAGATTATATTAGTCTCCATTTTCGTATAGGTGATTACAAGAAGGTAACTTGGGTCCATCCTATTGCTACACACGAGTATTACAGATCATCTCTGAAATATATTCAATCGATCGATAAAAAAAACAATGTTTTATATTTCTGTGAAGAAGAAGATCTTGAAACCGTTAATCAAACAGTCAATGCATTAAAAAACGATTTTCCGTCTCTAGTTTTTGTTAGAGCTGACCCAAAACTCTCTGACTGGGAACAAATGCTCTTGATGAGTTCTTGTAGTCACAATATAATAGCAAATAGTTCATTTAGTTGGTGGGGTGCATATTTGAACGAAAACCCTGATAAACAGGTATGTTACCCATCTGCTTGGTTTGGCGTTTCGATAGGTCACGATACAAGCGATTTGTGCCCTTTAACATGGATATACTTTTAGAAAAAGTATAGCAAAAGCTGTAAACGATTTGGCACAACCTTTTCTAAAGGTTGTTTTAACTGTAATATTTTTGTAGTAAAGCGGGAACAGCATTATAATTCCCTTTTGAATTAAATGCGGATGCTTGATGAATTCTATGTTTCACTAATATTTCAGGACAATTGTAGAACTTACATCCTTGTAATCTCAACCTGATCCACATATCATAATCTTCTACACCAGAATATATAGTTTCATCCCAATAACAGATTTTTTTCCTAGTAATAGAGCTTGAATTGATTATTGGATTTACCAACTTGAAATCAAATGAATTGATATCCATTACAGGTATTGATGGCACAGTATCATTTCTATCTCCAAACCATATACAATTAGTCCCTATTACATCATATGAATCTAAAAATTTTGATTGAACTCGTAGTTTTTCTGGATGCCAAATATCATCAACATCGAGGATTGCAACATAGTCATAAGAACAATGCTTTATCATTGCGTTTAGAGCAGCAGACTTACCTTTGATTGTATACATATCAAGCACTTTTATTCTGTTATTCTCGTATATTTTTGCTTGTTGAAAAACTTGGGAATTTTGCGGATGACCATTTATACCAATAATGATTTCCCATTTATCGTAAGTTTGAGCAATTACAGATGAAACAGACTCATCTATAAATTCTATACCATTGTATATAGGTATCAATACACTAATCATAATACAATATAACTAAGATATTTAAATTGTATTATATCTATTTATGATAAAAATCGCTGAAACATAAACCAATTGTCATGTATATTATTATTTTCGGTATGAATTGCAAAATTATCAATATTAGAGAATATACAATCCAACAAAATAATTTGATCATCTTTAACAAGATACCCGTTTTTGAAATATAAATCAAGTTTACGATCGTATGTTGACGTCCACCAATCAATTTTGTCTTTGTGTATAATAAAAAAACCTCCTGATATGCAGTTAAACTGAGTTGGTATCTCTAGTTTAGGTAATCCAATATCATTTTTGTTATTTACTGTACTATTCAAATAATTTATAATTTCTATGTCATTCCTTACACAACCATAATGAATTTTAGATTGGTCAATCTTCTTAAAAACGTCAGTGTTTGCCCAATTGTTAAGATCTCTTGTATTCAAATCATTGTATCTATTTCTAAAATACCCAATATCACACCAACCGTATAATTCCGTTTTGAAATATTTGTTTTTTATAGTTTCGTTCACAAACCACACTTTTTCGCTCCATAACATGTTTACTTTCCAATCCACTAAATTATTCAATAACTTGTTTTTGGAATGATTTTCTATCCATTTATCGTGATATTTATAATTATAGAATTGTTCAAGTGGTTTAATGATCAGCTTAATTCTTGGATTTTCTCTCGTGTTTATATATCTAAAACTGTTTTCATCAGTGTATATAACTAAATTAAAGTTTTTTACTATAGATATAAAGTTGTTCATCCAATCTATGTAAATATTAGGTTCAAATTTAGATTTTAGAATATAAAAACAGCTAGAAAATGTAATGCTCATTATATACTTTATATACTTTTAGGAAAAGTATAGAAAAAAATAACTCACTTATATACTTTATATACTTTTAGGAAAAGTATAGCAAAATATATAACAAAAGTATAGCAAAATATATAACAAAAGTATAGCAAAATATATAACAAAAGTATAGCAAAATATATAACAAAAGTATAGCAAAATATATAACAAAAGTATAACAAAAATAACGCACTTATATACTTTTTATAACTACGTGAAAAAGGTATTTACTTGCGAATGTAAAATGCATCACCCCATCTAAAATCCTGACACCATGAAGTCTCTACACGATGTAAATTAAACTGTTTAAGATATTCGTCAATTTCTGTAACAAGAGCACATTTTTCGTATACATAATCTGAATTGACTTCGGTGTAAACATAATCAACTTTATCCAAATACTTTTCCATTCCTTTCAGTGCTTTAAGCTCAACGCCTTGGATATCTAAGTTCAAAAAGTTGTATTCGATATCATATTTTGGAAGTATATCGCTTAACACTTGAGTTTCTACCGTATTGGAACTAACATAATGAACATGTGAATGAAATTGTTTGTGTAATCCAAATTCTAAAATAGACGATGACTGCCCATTGTTGGCACGATTAAAGGTAACTGTCTCCACTGTATCTGAAACTACAGCGTTCTCGATGAGGACTCCTGGGAAAGTGTTTTTACAATGTTGTACTTTATCTTCTAATCCTTCAATCCACAAAATCTTGTTTATAGGCAAATACTCCAAATAATCATTCAACTCTTCACATTCGTGAGCACCAACATGTAAAACACCTTTTAACTTAATGTTATATTTTTGTACTAGTCCGTGTAAAGGAATCAACATTTTATTAGTTTATCGAAAGACTTTAAGTTGATTTATTTGATAAACCACAACATAGATTATAGTTTAACATGTAATATCTGTAGACAATCCACCTCTTAAATCCTTTGAATGAACATGTAAAACATTTATCAATAACCATTTTTCTCCATTCCAAATATAAGGTCTTTTTATTCCCTTTTCATCTGTTTTCCATTCAAATGTTTGTTTGGTATAATCTATATCGGCCCAACTTGATTTTAGATTTTTAACTATTACACCACCTGTATGGTATGGATCCATTCCTAATAAATAAATACCCATCGCTGACGCATCAAAAATCGTATCATTATATTTATCGTAATTTAAATATGCAATTGGTGGAACAGTTGGGTCATTCCAATAACTTGGTAAAACCCCTACCTTATCTTTATTCATTTCGTAATAAATACCTAATGCTATCATTTCGGATATAAATCCGGACGAATTATTTATCATATCCAATATACAACTTAAAAATCCATCTAATGCATCTGCGTTTTTAACATACATTAAACCAGAAGCAAATCTTGTAGGACTGTCATACCTTTTGTCGCTATCAAACATATAACATAATTCATGTTTGGAAAAACTATCAATCCACTTATGTGGGTCATCATAAATGAGATTATCTAATTCCAAAAACAAACAATCTTTTTTATCGTTTTGTTTTAGTAGATTCTGCAATATAAAAAACCGTTCAAATGATCTTAAGAATAATTCTTCTCGACCATGTAAACCACGAACATAGCAGATTTTATCTTCTTTTTTAGTTGCTACTTCTAAAAATTTATCACTTATTACATTATTATAATCAACAATAATAACATTATATTTTTCTATTTTTTTTAAATGAACAGAACTCAAATTATTTGTTATCAAATATATTTCTCCGTCGTAATAACATCTTATTTGATGTACACACTCAATAATATATTCTGGTAAAGTACCAACAAAGGATAGACAAATTATCATTTTATGTATAAGTTATTATTTTATGTATAAGTCATTTTATGTATTTATTGTATTTATTGTATTTATTGTATTTAATAGTTATATTCCAATCATAATAAAGGATATATGATAATACTAAACAAATGAGTATAACTGCAGTATTGACACTTTATAAGCGACCTCATATTTTATTGGAACAGATAAAATCAGTTATGGAACAATCTGTTAAACCCGAAAATATTATTGTCTGGAAAAATACGACAGAAGGAGTGTGTTTACCAGAAATACCAGAAGATATAAAAAATAAAATCATTATTATTGACTCTAGTAAAAATTTTGGTGTTTGGGCTCGTTTTTACGTGGGTCTATTGGTAAATAGTACATACGTATGTGTATTCGATGACGATACAATACCTGGTGTGGACTGGTTTAAAAATTGTTTAAATACAATGGAAACCAAATGTGGATTGTTAGGAACAATAGGATTGCTTTTCCGTTCAGGATACGGATATTCAAATTATCAACGTGTTGGTTGGGATGGTCCAAGTAACGAAATAACCCAAGTAGATATTGTTGGGCATGCGTGGTTTTTTAAAAGGGAGTGGATACATTATTTGACCGAATATAATCCAGATTTTAACACAATGCATCGACGTGGTGAGGATATATGTTTTTCTTATATTTTACAAAAACATGGGATAAATACTTACGTACCTCCGCATCCTCCTATTTGTGTGAATATGTGGGGTAGCAACCCGCATCTTGCTATGTTATATGGTACAGATCAAAATGCAACAAGTATGATTGATGGTGTGGGTGGTTTTAATCAAGCATTGTCACATTTTAGAGAACTTGGTTTTAAAATACTAGACGAAAAGTAATATACTTTTTACACCTTTGTGAGTGTTTCTAACCCTTGTTGTATGCGTAAAATTATATTTTTAATAACAAAATATAATTATAAAATGTCTTTGACTGGAAATATGCACGAACACTTAGACCAAATTATACGGAAAATAAAGATTGGTGATAAGTTTGGTGTTATTAGACCATCCGATGGGGAATATTTAATTTTAGAAAATCATACATTTACTAATTGTGACAATTGGACAAACTATTCAAATGGTATTTTGAGAGAACAGCTATTGGAATCTATTAAAGTAGTAAAAAGTAATTTATTTATTGGTATACCTTGTAATACATGTGGTCATAATCCTTTACATATTTATGATGACTATATTAATAAATATCAAGTTCAAACATCACAATTAACATATGCAAATGTTTTTTGCAATTCTAACTGGCCAAAGTTTATGGATTTTTTAAAATCATACGAAAAAGGGTTTTATTTAATAACAACCGGTACAAAGGAATGTGAGTTCCCAATCAAAGAGAGATTGTTTATAGACAAATATTTAGTAAATAACTGGAACACTGTTTGGGAAACAGAAACAAATAGGATTTTAGATTACGTAAAAGACAAACATAATGAGTTAATTTGTTTTGCTTCAGGACCGTTAACCAAAATTTGGATCCCCAAATGTATGGATTTGAACCCAACGAATATTTATTTAGATATTGGATCTGCACTAGATTATTATGTGAAAGATACAGTACATCATAGACCATATACAGACCCAAATACTCATTATAGCAAAGAATGTTGTTCGTTTAGTTAAGAGTTTGTATTCTTATTCTTAAAATAAACCTCAATATTGTATCCTATTGGATATGTCAAGTCAGCATTAAAAACATTATCGAAATATTTTAAAATGTGATGTACAAGTAGTTCAAAGTTATTTTTTCCCATTTGCCAGTGTAATTCAATCCCTAGGTGTTTTATGTTGCTTAAATCATTTCCAATTAATAAATTATATTCGCTCGTTTCACAATCTATCTTCATATAATCTACTTTACCACCAATACGATTTATTATATCAATTAATGAAATTGTATTACATTTATTATCTACAATATTTGATGTCCATTCCGGGACTATTATAATCTCGTCACGAACAGCTACACTACCACTATCTAAATTATGGTGTGACATCAAATCAACTTTCATATTAGAAGTATGATAGACAGCTTCTGGTAATAAGGAAATGTTTTTAAATTTTGGTAAAACAGTATCTTGTATAATATTATAACAAGCTGACTGTGGTTCATATATGTGAATAAATTTAAAAAAATCTGCATATTTAATTGAAAACTGCCCAGTGTTTCCTCCAATATCAACACAGACACCACCTTTACATTCTTCTGGAACATAATAATTACCTAAATGTTGGCTATGAATCTGTGACATTTTTATAATTGTATAGCACAGATAGTGTTTATATAGATATCCATAAAATCTACAACAAACTGTAATTCATAAATAATATAAAGATAATATGTATTTTTTTTTATATGAATAAAAATGTATTTTTAACACTATCTGCATATGATAATAATAATGTTACAAGTCATTTTTATATAAAAAATAAAAATTTAGGTACTGGAAATATATTATTTCAAATCGCAAGTTTATTGAATTATGCTTATAAAAATAACTCTACATTATATGTTCCATGTTTAAATACATATTTTCGTTTAGAAGAATTAAATAAAAAAGATACTATTTTTAGACTTATTAATACAGACAATATAAATGAATACAATGAATTAAATATCATTAATACATTTTCTATATCCGATTTTTATATATTTAATCAGTCATTTTATAATAATATTCATTTCAAAGGACATTTTGAAAATTTTCAAAACTTTGATGATAATAAATCAATAATTTTAAATTATTTTAGACCAAATGAAGAAGATAAAAAATACATATTTGATAAATATCCTATTGTTAAAGACTCAAATATATCATCGATACACGTTAGAATGGGTCCAGATATAAAACATTGTTATGCTGCGGATACAATTAATATAATTGAAAATACGTATTTTGAATTAATAGATCATATGATAGAAAATAAAAAGGTGAATAAATTTATGGTATTAACAAATGATATAGAATATTGTAAAAATATATTTAATTCTAATGATAAATATAAAAATATTGAGTTTTTTTATTCAAATGAAACAATTGATTTTATTGATATATGGATAATTTCACTTATAAAAAATAATATAATTTCATTTTCTACATTTTCATTATGGGGATCATATTTGAATGAAAATGAAGATAAATATATAGTAGGGTCAGGTAAAACTGTAAAAGAAAAATTGAAGTATCACGAATGGGTATATATCTAACATTTTTTGTATATATTTATGAAAAAGATAATAAAATTTTTAAATATTAAAATATAACTATGGTTTTTATCCCGGCTGGTATTGAAGATACCAAATCAGTGTCCCATTTGTCAGTGATAAAAGCAAACGATGATTGCGTGTTGAATGTCCAAAGTTATAACATCAATAATTACATTATTAGGCAATTAGTAAAAAATGATTATGATAATTATACAATAATGATAAATGAATTTAGAGAAACCTTTTTTACATTTGGTCAATTTAATGAAACATTGGATTATATAAGTCCTTTTACTGAAATATGGGTAGTAGAATATGATAATAATATAATAGCAACAGGAACTATAATTTATGAAAAAAAGTTTATTTATAATAATAGTTTATTAGCACACATTGAAGACATATGTGTAAAAAATAATTATCGCAAATTTGGTATTGGAAAGTTAATAGTAAAACATCTAATGAATTTGGCAAAAGAGAAGGGTTGTTACAAAGTAACATTAGATTGTAACGATGAAAATACACATTTTTATATTAAATGTGGATTAGAAAAAAGAGGGATTCAAATGTGTCAATTGACTTCTAATTATTAGACTTTATTTCAAATTGAAATTTTTATTCATAATTTATGAAGATCTAATTTTGTAAGGCTGTTATAATGTGCGTATAAATTTTTTAAACAATAAATTGTGTTATTATAATGACAGAATTTATTGGTAGTTGGTCATATTCTAGTGAAGAAATGATAGAATTGTTTAAAAATATTGATACTAATGTTTTTAGAGAAAATTATAATATTATTGAATTTGGTTGTGGTGATTCCTCTATTAAATTATTTAAAATTTTTGACAAAGTAAAAAATTTGTTATATTATGCTTTAGAATCTGATATAAATTATGTACCTAATTTTGAAAAAATCAAAGCAATTTTATATGATGAAACGAAAATAGATTCTTTTGTTTTAAAATTTGAAGAAGAAAACTTATTATTTGATTTGGTATTAGTAGACGGTCCAACAGGTGAAAAACGAAAATTGTGGTATTATAAGTTTAAGAAATATGTAAAAATTGGGACTATTATATTGATTGACGATTTTAACCATTTTGAAAGTTTTGGTGAAGAATTAGATAAACATTATGAATATGAAGTATTAAGTTTTAATAACGATCCTCCAATTCCTGGAAAAGGTAAATCTTGGAAAATCGTAAAAGTAAATAAAATTAAATAAATTATAGCGTCTAAAATATTTATGTAGAGAAACAAAAAGTAATCAATCACTTTTACCGAGTCGCTATAAACAAACTTTATATGGAATGACCCCCCCCCAACTTTGTTTTTTTTGAGTGGATTTTGTTCCATTTAAAATATTTAAAGGTATAAATGAACCAATTTAATGAACGAGGCAATTTTGGAGATCATAAAATATATAAAATAGATGAATCTAAACATAAATTTTTAGAATACTTTAGAACATTATATGGATGTGACAATTTACAAAAAATACTTTTAAAATCAGATATAAAATTAATTAATGATAATTTATCAGATATTGAAACAGACTTACACAAAATATTTTATAAAGATATAAAAAATAATAACACTTTCAAAAAAATGTACTGTGACTTAATTGAAGATATATATTATAATTTATTTCCAAAAGAAGAAGTTTTTATATATCAAAGTTTTCCAAGTATTAGAATTCAATATTTTAATAATACAGTCGTTCCTCCACATTGTGACTCTGATGACTTAGGGAAACACCCTGTTGGAGAAAAGAATTTTTTACTGCCAATTACAAAAATGTATGGAACGAATAGATTGTTTATTGAAAGCGAACCAGGTAAAAAGGATTTTCAAGGTATTGATTTAGAATATGGTGATTTATTCTATTTTAATGGAAATAAATGTATACATTATAATGAAAAAAACGTAGAAAACGATATCCGTATTTCAATGGATTTTAGAATAATTTCGCTAAAAGATTATATAAATTATGTAAATAACAACAATATAACTTTTACAAATCCACGAGATAATAGAATTCCTGTAAAAATGACAATTGGTGGTTATTACCAGATATGTTTTAAAAATAGTATCGATAATATAACCAACAATTGGTTTCATATTAAGGATAAAATTCTTCAAACAAGACCTAATTTTGATATAAATGAAGCAAACGCCTGTTATGAATATATGAAAACTGGTGAAAATTTTGTAACTGAATTTAAACAGACAATACAATTAGAAAATTTGATTTGTGAATTTACAGGATCAAAGTATTGTTCTATGACTACAAGCGGTACAACTGCATTAATGTTAGCATTTTATGCTTTAAATATAGGAAAGGGTGATGACGTAATTGTTCCTAATTATACAATGATTGCTTCTATAAATTCAATCCGTGCAGTTGGTGCAAATCCTATTATAGTTGACGTCGATCTTGAAACTGGAACTATAACAAAAGAAATTATTGAAACACATATTACATCAAAAACAATTGCTGTTTTACATGTGTCATTAAATAACAGAACTAAAAATTTAACTGATATAATTAGGTATTGTAATCAAAAAAATATTTTTTTAGTTGAAGATGCTGCTCAATCGCTTGGATGTTTCTTAAATAATAAACACATAGGAACATATGGCGATATTGGATGTTTTTCATTAAGTACACCGAAAATTATATCTACTGGTCAAGGTGGGTTTTTATTAACGAATAATTTAGATTTACATAATAAAATAAATATGATCAAAAATTTTGGTAGAAAAGAAGGTGGAAGTGAAATATATGAAGTATTCGGGTTAAACCTTAAATTTACTGACATACAAGCAGTTATTGGTATTGAACAGATGAAAAAATTACCTTCTAGAATAAAACGAATGAGGGAAATATTCGATTTATATTACGAAGAATTAAATGATGTTGTCAAAATAATACCACCTTTTAATGATGAATGGATTCCTTGGTTTATTGATATATATGTGGATGATAGAGATGATTTATCATTATTTTTAAATAAACACAATATACAATCACGAGTAACATATCCAGAAATTAATAAAACCCCAATGTATTTAAATCATGATGAATTAATAAATTCTAAATATATATCAAAAAATGGATTATTTTTACCTAGTCATACATTATTAACAAATGACGAAATAAAATATATATGTAACATAATTAAATTGTTCATGATTTCAAAATAGTTGTTGAACAAATAAAAATAAAACTGTATTTGTAACAGAATTTAATTACATATTTTCGATAAATTCATTTATTTTTATACAAGAATCTCCGTCACCATACACTAATGATTTTGGAAGTTGTGATGTTTGTGGCAAAAAGGTATTGATTAATATCTCTGGTGTTGGAGTCAAAATTACATATGTATCCAATAGCTCACTTCGTTCTGTTGTCTTTCTACAACAAAATATTTTTTTACCTAGGTATGCGGCTTCTTCCTGTATTCCACCACTATCACTAATTATGGTGTTACAATCTGCCATTATTATACATAGTGATTTATGATCAAGCGGTTGAATTACCTTCACTTTTTTGAATATACTGGCATGTTTTGTGATTAATGGATTAGGATGGATTGGTAAGATAAATTCAAGTTCTGTATATTTATTCGCAAGAAACTCAATTGCTTCGAAGAAACCCTCTATTATGTCCCAATTTTCTCTTCGATGTAATGTCACCAACACCTTATTCGTAATTTTTGGTATCAAATTATATTTTGCGATGGCGTCAATACTTGTATTTCCAACATTGACCAGTTGCCCACAAAACCCTTCTTTTATATTATTACAAACAGACTGGTGTGAAGGGCATAAACCATAACTAGATATACAATCGATCATTTTTCGGTAACCTTCCTCAGGAAATGGGTTTTTTGTATCATACGTTCTTAGTCCAGCCTCAAGATGAATCACCTCTATATTTTTATTGAATGCCGACAGCGCAGCAGCAAACGCAACCACTGTATCTCCTTGAACCATTATTGCGTCCCACGATTTGTCTAGTATACGTGAATGTAAAATAGATGAAATTATGTTATTTAACCTATTCTCTCCATACTCTTGTATAGGTACAATTTCGTGTTCAAGGTCCAATTTTACCAAGTCTGTGTGTTGTTGAACATATACTAATTTATATCTATTAGAACTTTTTAACAAAGGTAAACATTTGATATACTCTGGTCGTGTCCCTATAATTATAGCAATGTTGTTCATTTTCAATAACATTGCTATAATATTTAAACTCTTTTACAATTCAAATGTCTATTTTACATATTATTATTTAAATAGTTATAATAATTTATCAATTGTATAGTCGTGCCATTCACATTTATTAAAAAACCTTTGCCAATATAAATACGTTTCATAATCATCTGGAGTTCCCCAGCAAATATAATTATCAACTTGGAACACCTTGACATTTAATCCTGTTTTAATATTTTGATTCAATACATCATCTACATAAAACTCATTATTGCTTCTAATATTTTCCTTATAATTCGCTTGTAAACCATCCAAGAAGTATTTTGACTTTCGAAAGAACATTGTGCCAATTATAACATGGCTATTTTGTTTGTCGTGAACACCGTCTATAAACTTTTTACACGATACGTGCTTTACATTATCGTTGCAGTCTACGTCTAACCATGCATACATATTTGGGTTATTTCTGCTCGTCGGATTATTACGAAATGTCCAAACAATAACATCTATGGTTGGATCATCGAGTAATTCTTGGTATCTTTTAGTGTTGTAGTAAACACCATTGTCGCACGCACTTACTAATATAGGTTCGTTAAGATCAACGTGTGTATTATTTATACCTATTTCAGTAGTACATGC
>Ga0247844_1005511_pt1 | contig 16086 bp, 8 predicted proteins | sample LaCtaG_FD_192421 | JGI IMG/M metagenome (GOLD analysis project Ga0247844, IMG submission 192421) | Freshwater microbial communities from meromictic Lake La Cruz, Castile-La Mancha, Spain - LaCruzMarch201714.5m_1 | ecosystem: Environmental > Aquatic > Freshwater > Lake | place: Spain: Castile-La... | reverse complement strand
CGCAATCCCTGAGCAGTTTTTTTAGGGGTACCCCTAAAAAAACTGCTCAGGGATGATTTAAATTAAAATAATTGGTATACTTTTGATTTGAAATACTGGTACACTTTTCAATTAATATAAACAAATGCGGTATGGATGTTGGATTCTTTCAAATTACATAAATCTATGTAAGAAAGTCCTGTATAGCAACTGAAAATGAATATATCCCTTACTTGCTCAACCCTTTTTGTTGCAAATTCTTTGTTTTGAATAGCATTTATTTCTTTTTGACTTAGGAATTCTCTTTCCACTGTTTCAAAGTTCATATCGAAATCCCAGAAAGGATCAGGAATATTAAGACCTGTGTTTTTAGCAAAATAAAATATCTTTCGTAACCGTTGCATGGCTTTCATAGCATTGTTGTGTCCACTCTTGTAGTGGTTACGGATATAGATATAAAAGCTGTCTAAAAAAACAGGAGTTACTTCATTGATTGGAATATCTGAAATACTGTAATTGTCTTTCAGAAAAGTTTCGAGCCTATCTCTCAAAAGCTGATAACGGTTGTAGGTTATATTCGAAGTAGAATAACCAACTTTCATAGCATATTGTTTGTTGTGCAAATCGAAGTACTCCAGGAGTGTCTTATACTTTCTATCAATTCCCAAAATAATGTTCTTAATTTTTTCGGGAACAACATAGCCATATTCGTCAAATTGCTTTGTATAAACTTTGTCGATTGCAGATCTAAGATTGTCTAACTGTCTGTTAATGTTGTTTGCTTCGGCTGTCCGTCCTTTGACCTTCCCTGTCTTTACGTCCCAAGAATCAGGATTTACCTGAAGCTTAGAACTTAGTTGCGCGATTTCTCCGTTGATTGTGATACGGATCATAATAATAGTGTTCCCATTCTTTAGGATGGCATTTCTTTTCAAGTAGAAAAGTACTCTGTAAGTTGACTTCATAACATAATAATTTATGGGTTGAAAATAAATATTATCTATGAAAGTATGGCAGACAAATCGCTGACAATTATGGAAATAACTAAGACAAATTTGTTAAATCGTTACCTAATTCCGAGAGAAATAAACAGGTAATGAATTAGTAACGATTTATTGACATTTATTGGTCGGAAAGTGGCTTTTACTGACTTGCTATAAAAGCAAAAAACCACTCCAAATCAATGATTTAGAATGGTTTGTCTTAGAATTGTCGCTAATTGACAATTGTTTTCGTGACCCCGATGGATTTATTACCCACCGCACCTGCACCACTGGCCAATGCCAACGGAAGTAAACCGAAAATAAAGGCGAGCGAAGTCATCAAAATTGGACGTAAACGTGCTGTGGCTCCTTCAACGGCAGCTTTTACAATACTCATTCCTTGTTGGCGGCGTTGCAATGCATATTCTACAATCAAAATGGCGTTTTTGGACAACAAACCAATAAGCATGATGAGCGAAATTTGCACGTAGATATTATTTACAATACCACTACCATTGATCATTCCAATAAAGACGAAGACAAACACGCCCGCCAAACCGATGGGCAACGAAAGCAGTACGGCAAACGGAAGAATGTAACTTTCGTACAAAGCGGCCAGTAACAGATACACGAAAATGATACAGAGCGCAAAAATCAGAATGGTTTGATTGCTGCTGTTGGCTTCCTCGCGGGTCATGCCACCAAAGTCATACGCATATCCTTCGGGCAAATCTATTTCCTTCAAAGCGGCTAGCACATCGCCCGACGTAAATCCTTTCATATAGTTAGGAATAACGGTGACATCCATTGACGAGAACAGATTGAAACGCGTCAATGCCTGCGGACCTGTTACATCTTTCACCGAAATGAATTCGCTGATGGGCGTCATCACTCCGTTGGAAGTTTTCACTGTCAATCCGTGCAGGTCGTCCAACTTGGAGCGATATTCGGGAGCCGCCTGTACTACCACGCGGTATTGCTTGCCATAGGAATTGAAATTGGAAACATACATACTTCCTACGTAGGCTTGTAGGGTGGACATCACATCATTCAAGGTAAGTCCGGCATCTTTAATTTTGGCCATATTGGCTACAATTTGCTTCTGCGGGAAACGCGGGTCGAAGCTATTCATAACCATCATCACTTCAGGGCGCTTGCGCAGTTTATCCAAAAAGTCATTTGTAACGCCATAGAATTTATCCACATCGCCACCTGTTTTATCCTGCATTTTCAATTCCACACCGCTACTCATACCAAATCCCTGAAGGGTTGGCGTGCCAAAAAACATGAATTTAGCATCTTTGATGGAGTCGGTTCGTTGTTTCAAAATGGCTGTTACATCGGCTGTTGAATTTTCACGTTGATCCCAAGGGTCCATTTTCATAATCACGGAACCGTACGAACTTCCCATTCCACTCATAAAACTAAGTCCGGTAAGACTAATGGTATTGTGCATGTGCGGAATAGATTCTGCAATTTTGGTAACCTGAGCAGTAACCTGAGCAGTACGTTCCAGCGAAGCGCCGGGCGAAAGACTTATCATTCCCATCACGTTTCCACTGTCCTCGTTGGGCACAAATCCAGAAGGCACCATTTTCATTGTCAGCACCAAAATAGCTGTAAAAACCACAATAATAGTTGTTGTAATCCAGCGATGTTTCTTTTTTCCCAAAAACTCCAAAGTCTTTTTGTATTTTGCCGTTAAAGCCGTAAATCCTAGATTGAAATAATAATAAAATCGGCGAATCAGACTTTTATCATGTATATCGGGATTATGTTCCGATTTCAAAAAGATGGCACACAAAGCGGGACTAAGTGTAAGCGCATTTACAGCAGAAATAAGAATGGCAATGGCCAGCGTAAGTCCAAATTGCTTGAAAAACACACCACTTGTTCCACCAATAAAACTTACAGGAACAAACACAGCCGCCATCACCAGGGTAATAGAGACAATGGCGGGAGCAATTTCGCCCATGGCAGCAATAGCAGCTTCTTTGGCATCCGTCATTCCCGCGTCCATCTTAGCGTGCACAGCTTCCACCACCACAATAGCATCATCCACCACAATACCAATGGCCAGTACCAACGCAAAAAGTGTAAGAAGGTTGATGGAGAAACCAAACAGCAGCAAGAAGAAGAATGTTCCGATAATGGCTACCGGCACCGCAATGGCAGGAATCAGCGTAGCCCTAAAATTCTGCAAGAATAAGAAAACCACAATGAAAACCAGAATAAATGCTTCCAATAAGGTAGTTAGCACCTTTTTGATGGATGCATTGAGAAACTCGCTGGCATCCATTTGGTACTCGTAGCTCAAACCCGTAGGCAGTTTTTTGCCCGCCACTTCCATTACACTTTTTACCTCTTTGATAATGTCTTGTGCATTGGAACCCGCAGTTTGGTTGATAGCCATAACTACCGCTTCGGTATTATTGTTACGTGTAAAAATGGAATAACTCTGCGCACCCAGCTCCACAGTGGCCAAATCTTTCAGGCGAAGGACCTGTGCATTTTTCGAACGCACAATCACATTCCCAAACTCCTCGGCATTTTTCAACCGTCCGGTATATTTTAGTGCGTACTGAAACGACTGATTGCTGTTGGCGCCCAGTTCGCCCGGAGCTGCCTCAATATTTTGATCTTGCAAAGCAGCAGTCACTTCGCCCGGCGTAATATTATACGACTTCATCACGTCGGGTTTCAACCATACACGCATGGTATAATCTTTAGCACCATACACACTGGCATCACCCACGCCCATCACCCGTTTAATTTGTGGCAGGATGTTGATGTTGACATAATTCTGCATGAATTTATCATCGTAATCAGGATTCTTTGATTTTAGCATAATCATCAAAACCGTACTGCTCTGTTGTTTCTGAACCGTTACACCATTTCTAGTAACTTCCGATGGCAACAAAGCCGAAGCTTGCGAAACGCGGTTTTGAACATTTACGGCGGCCATATCGGGGTTTACTCCTTGTTTGAAATAAACATTAATAGAAGCAGAACCACCGTTGGCAGCAGAGGATGTCATGTAGGTCATTCCTTCCACTCCATTTATTTGCTCCTCGAGAGGCACAATTACACTTTTGAGAACTGCATCGGCATTGGCACCACTGTAATTGGTAGAAACCCTTACAGTTGGGGGCGCAATGTTTGGGTATTGTTCAATCGGCAACGAAAAAATTCCGATGATACCCAACACCACGAAAAGAACTGAAATAACCGTAGATAATACGGGTCTTTCTATGAAAGTTTTTAGCATTTTTTCTGTGTTTTGAGTAATTTACTTTTGTTCCTTTATTTTTTGACCATTCGTCAACGTGGCAATGCCATCAGTTACTATTTTGTCGCCAACCAACAATCCTTCTGTTACCACATAGCTTTGTCCGTCGGGGGTTGATTTCACGCTCACCACTTTTTGAACCACCGAGTCGCCCTGAAATTTATAAACCAGCACTTTGTCTTGTTGTGCAAAAGTGGCTTTTTGAGGAATAACAATTGAGCCCTTGTGTTCACTCGGAATAATAACTTTGGCACTGGAACCGCTGCGCAATAATCCATGTTTGTTGGGGAACATAGCACGGAAATTAACCGACCCAGAAGTAGCATCCACCACACCTGAAATAGTTTCGATGCGTCCGGCGTCTTCATATTCAGTGCCATCAGATAGCAACAATTTCACTGCTGGCATGTTTTTGATTTTCTCGGCCTGAGTAGCACCTTTAAACTCCTTCAGCAATGTCAGTAATTCCTTTTCATTTACCGAAAAATAAGCCACAACATTTGAGATATTAGATACGGTGGTTAACACAGTAGCGTTAGTAGCCAAACTTCCCTGACGAAAAGCAATAGCTCCCACCACCCCATTTACTGGACTTGTAACTGTAGCCCAGTTCAATGTAGCCTTGGCCTGATTGAGCGTGGCTTTTGCCGAAGCCAGTACATTTTCGTATGCCTGAAGCTTCACCTGACTCATAATTCCTTTTTCTGCCAATGGACGAATGCGCTCCACATCCAACTGGGCTGTGTTATAATTGGCCTTGGCGTTTTCAATTAATTGAACCGATGATGGAGAATTAATCTTAAACAAGGGCTGTCCTTTTTTTACCTCTGCACCTTCATCCACATAAATGGCATCGATATATCCCTCCACCCGGGCCTTGATGTCAATATCTTCCTGACCCTTTAGTACCGCGGGATAGCTTGCCTGCAATTCCACATCCTGAATAGACATTGTAGCCATCGGATAGGCCTTTGCCTCTACAACTGCCGTTTCGGCTTGTTTGTTCTTACACGAAGTTATGCACAATAAGAGCATCAAACTTCCAACTAAAATTTTTCTTGATTTCATATTTCTAACTTTACAACTTATAGACTAATTTACTATTATGGATATTACTTTTCTCAAACAATTTGATAACCCGTCTGTGTTTGTTTTGTTCTGCCAGGCGGATATGTATTTTGTATTAAATCTATTTATTATATATTCGTTTTTGGCAATCGCTTACTTATAGTTGCCTATGTCAATTATATTGTGGTGGTAAGGTTCAATTGTTCCGATTTGATTTTTAAATGATTCACCACCTTGTAAAACGTTTGCATATCAGCATCCGAAATTCCATCCATCATTTCGCGATTCAGTTCTAATTCAATCTTAAGAAAATCTGAAATTAATCGCTCACCTTTTTTGGTTACCAGAATTTGATTTTTCCTTCTATCGTTCTGATCAACAGCTCTACGTACTAACTCTTTCTTTTCTAGTAAATCAATCATTCGCAATATTGCAGATTTATCTTTACCCATTTTTTCTGCCATATCTTTTAGAATCACCTCTTCTTTCTCCTCGCTTATAGCAAATAATAATCCAAACTGACCCACCGTTAGCTTGATATTCGCTTGTTGACTGACACGAATTTCCAATACTCGGAACATTGGTTTCAGCATTTTGATCACAATCATTCCTAAAGGTTTATTCAATATTTCCATAATCGGTGTATTTTTCTGCAAAGGAACGAATAATAGTTGACTTATGCAATCAATTTAAATTTGTTTATAAAATCAACAATTCAAACTTCACTATTTTTATTCTACTCAAAATATTGTTAGGTGAATGTTTAGTGAGCTTCGGAGAATGTTGCTTAAACCAACGCTATTACTAATGCAATGTTTAGTATCGCCAAAAGTCATTTCAGTATTCAATATTGCCGCTTGGGGAATGAACCATTTAGTGGGTAGGGATTTTTTACCTAATTTTACAGCAAAAACAAGGTTGCATTAACAAAATGAGGGAATGAAGTTTTTTGGAATCAATACTCACGAAAAAAAATACTACAATTATATAATATACTACTAGTAAGCTTGATGAATATTCAGGGTTTAGCAATATGCTAAAGTACGATAAATGAGCTAGATAAAACCAAATCCAGAGAATTTATTGTAAGCATAGAGAAAAAAACTACCAACAACGACTCTGCATTCAAAGCGAAATGGTTGTTTTTTTTGTACTTTTATCAGCAAATTACAAAATAATAATCCACAGGAACTGCTTAATGACTAATTATTTAAATACAAAAAAAATCAAATTCATTTAGTACTATAACATTATAAACCCAGCATGACAAAATTCACAGCTTTCAATACAAACGAAAATAATTCCTCCCAAAACGGAAGGCAAAGTTCATCTTCGGGCTCAAGTGGCCGAAAAGTATTTTGTGCTGCCATACCATCTGACCATAAATTCCAGCATGTATATAATCAAGTTAAGAACAAAACATTTCAACCGTTTTCGAATGTCAACGCCATTAAATCTGCTGTTACGTTAAGCGTCATTATGAATGCGATTATGTTGCTGGGATTTCTGTATAATAACAGAGATTTGAAAGTCCCAATCGAATTCAGGCTACTATATTCATTCCTTACAGATTTGTTTCTTTTTTATTTGCTGTACATATTTAATTTTAAAATCATACAACTAAAGCGGAACAAATCCTTTAAGTTTTGGTCATCGGTTATTGGTTCAGTTATCATTGCAGTTGTATTTAGTCTAATTTTCTCGCAGGGCGCTATACATTTTTTTCCGGAAACTCCGATTCCAGTCAACTTTCAAATTACTTCGAGCATTATTAAAGACTTAATTGTCGTAATAATCGTATTGATAACCACACTTTTGTTTTCTTCCATTTTTGAACGCCAAAAGACATTAATTGAGAATGAACAACTGATTGTTGAAAATATACGTATACGTTACGAGGTGTTGAAAAATCAGGTGGATCCTCATTTTCTGTTCAACTCGCTCAATACGCTCGACGGATTGATAGGTATTGACGATGATAAAGCACATGAATTTGTGGAGAACATATCTTCTGTATTCCGATATACCATCAACAACAAGGAGATAATGTATTTGGACGAAGAGTTGGATTTCACCGAATCCTATGCCAGTTTGATGAAGATCCGATATGGTGAAAACTTTCAGATTCAGTACCAAATAGAAGAAAAATACAAAACGTATTATATCATGCCCATCAGTTTGCAATTGCTTGTGGAGAATGCCATTAAGCACAATTGCATTAGTAATAAGCATCAGCTTATTATCAATATTGAAACAACTGAAAATGATACCATCAAGGTGACAAATCGCATAAATCCCAAAATGGATGTAGAACCAGGTACCGGAATTGGATTAGCCAATCTGACGGAACGGTATAAACTGCTGTTTCAAAAGGAAATAAATATTACCAAAACAGATGTTTTCTGCGTGGAAATACCATTGATAAAACAACTAGAAACGAATAAAACAAATATGTTATGACCGCTGTAATTGTAGAAGACGAAGTTGTTGCCAGCCAAAAACTGCAACGATTGATCAGCCAGGTAGCCAATGACATTCAGGTGATTGCCTGTTTGCAAAGCGTGGAAGAAAGCATTGAGTGGTTTGCTCTCAACGCTGCACCCGATTTGGTTTTTATGGATATTCACTTGGCAGATGGTTCCGCCTTCAGCATTTTTGAGAAAGTAAATGTTACCAGCCCAGTCATCTTCACCACGGCTTACGATGAATATGCCTTGAAAGCATTTGAGGTGAACAGTATCGACTATTTACTGAAACCCATCAGTACAAAAAGCCTTGAAAGAGCCATTGTGAAACTCCGTAGCAGGACTTCAACAAATAGCAATGACACCGATATAATTGCCAACTTACTCGCCACATTTAAACAGTCGAAAGAGGTTTATAAATCACACTTTCTGATTCCTCACAAGGATAAGTTTATTCCTTTGGCTATAGATACAATTGCTTGTTTTTATACCGAAAACAAGATGGTGAAAATCATTACGGATGATAATAAAACTTTCCACATGGACAGTACGCTCGAAGATTTGACGAGCCAGTTAGATCCTATGCAGTTTTTTCGCGCCAATCGTCAATACATTGTTTCGCACAATGCCATCAAAGATATTTCTATCTGGTTTGGCAGCAAACTTTCTGTAAATCTGAACGTACAAGTTCCTGAAAAAATCATTGTGAGCAAAGCCCGCGTGACTGAATTCAAGACTTGGTATACAAAATAGGTTCAGACATTTCTATTTTATATTGAATCAAAGTGTTTCCATCAGGCAATCACTTATCACAAAAAAAATCCATGAAATAATTCATGGATTTTTTTATATTGAGATTATCTTTTAAACTTGTTCCAGTTTCATACGTTTATACATTTTCAAGCTTGAATAACCAACAGCCATAAACAATAACAACCAAAAGCCATCAGGCACAGGAATAGGCTCACCGATTGGGTCTTCTCCCGGATCGGTTGCTCCAGAATTTGGTGTATATCCAACACCTGCTTTAGTAGTTGTTAAGTCGCTAAACACCGACAAATCAACGTTCAAAGCTATAAAACCATTCAGTTGTGGATTTGTATTATCATTTCCGTTAGAAGTCTTACCTATGATAGCAGCACCATCGTTGCCAATACCTCCACCACCTGTTGCACCACCACTATTCTGATTCGAAATGACATCGCTTTTCATTGACACTGCATACGTTGTGTTTTCACGAGTAGTAACATCTGTATTTGAATTTGCAACAGTATATTTCGCAGTATTCGTTTTCGCAGAATTGTATTCAGGAATTGTTACATCAATATTGTTATTTTCTATACTGATACTTGTATTCTCTTTGAAATCTACACTAGAACCAAAATTACTCATTGAAATAGCTCCTGAATTAGATTGAATGTTGCTAAAGCTTCTAGATCTTGAAGCATTCAAGATTTTACCGCTAAAAGAAACACCCTGTCTTTGTGCAAAATTGTGATTTTGTAAGTAGCTCTCAGGACTACCAATAGGCGAATAGAGTATACCCACGAACAAAGTTGCACATGCTAATATCAAAAACATTAAATTTTTCTCTTTACTATTCACTTTTCTATCTTACTATAATTCGTTTTGATACTTCTTCGTTATTGGTTAGTGCTTTGGCAATATAAGCACCTGGGGTCAATCCGTTTGCCACTGCAGTGATAGCATTTCCGGCAAATGTTATTCTTTTCACAAAGCGACCTGACATATTATAAAGCATTATCTCCCCATTTTGGGTACCTAAATTTTGAACAAATACAGACCCATTTGCACTGAACACTTTAATTTGTGTTTCAGCATCAGGAGCGTCTTTTTCATAATATCTGGTTACTATTTTAAATCTCTTCTCTACCGTTGGCGTTGATTTAGCCGTAAAAGAATAGGCTGATCCCGTTTGAGTTATATCAATGGTTTTATTTTCTAACAAATCCACCAAATAAACACCGGCATATTTGGTTTCCAAATTTTGGTGGGTAAAACTTAGGGTGTATTCTGAATCAGCTCCAGCTTGAAATCCTAAATTGGTATCATTAAAATCATCTACTGCATTCACTTGATAATTGCCATCTTTTTCCATAGCAAAAAGCTGTGCTGTCATAGATGATCCCGAAATCTTAAAACCATCCCAGCCATTATCAAAGTTTCGTGAGCAATTTGGATCTGCCAACAGCCACAATTTATCCTCTGAATTAGCACCTTTAAGTTCTATCATTGTAGAAATTTTGTCGGATGTAACTGCAGTATTTTTACCTCGAGCACGCTGTTGGTCTGTATTATTCATCACTACAGAATTGTAAGTAAAACTAAAAGTGGCTAAACTTGAAACACTCATGGCTTTTACCAACATAGCTTGCATAGATGGTACTTGACGGGGTACTCCAGGCAAATCCCCTGCAAGGTTTTTAGGTACAGCGATATAATATCCGGGTGATGTACCTGGGGCTGTTTCTCCACCTGCCGTCCAAGCATTATAAGTTCCAGTATGATACATATAAATAGTTGATTCCGTTTGTGCTCCAAACACCAATTGTTTAATATCAATTGCAGCTGTATAAGGATTTGCAAATACGTGTTGACCAGGATATAATGCTCCTGAAGTTACCGCTAACTGACCTGAGGAGAAATTACCATTTTCTAATGTGCCTTTGAAAAGATAAGTTTTAGGATCTTGTTGACATAATTCATAACCATAAAATGGTCTAACAACTGAATCGTTTAGCAATTGAATCCAATGGTTCGATATTGAAGTACCTGTTTCATACCATTTTCGTACATAAGCATCAGTGAATTGAGGATATGCAACTACAGATCTAAGCGGTATACCAAAATACTGCCATTGGAAGCGACTTCCTTGAATTTGACCTAAATCCCAAGAGGCTATAGAATACATTTCTACTGATGCATTTACAGGGTTATTTACAGCATTGTGATAACTGAGTGAGCCATTGGCAAGCGTTGTACTCGAATAAATATAAATACGATCGGGATTATTATCTGTAGAGATAGTATTGTTTACCAAAAGCCCTTTATTAGCAGGTATTACCAATCGTTTGGTAGTTGCATTAATCAAACTACCAATGGTTCTATCCATATCTAAATGTAAATCATTTGTTGCACTTGATCCGAAATTTGCAACAGTAGCATATTCTACATCATCACCGGTTAAAGGCACATAATCTGCTGTCCAGTTATTTGGATCACCCCAGTCAGTATCAATATAACCATACCAATAGTTCACACGTGGAATAACAGTCATAACCACATTGGCAGTAGCTGGATTATTAGAAACACAGGTAAGAGATGAAGTCAATTGACACAATACTACATCACCATGTAATGGTTGATAAGTATATGTAACATTTGTAGCACCTGATATAGCTACTCCATTTACTTTCCATTGGTACGCGGGAGAAGAACCACCATTAGTTGGTGTAGCCGTAAATGTTACTGGTGTATTTGAATAAACAGAATTGGCAGAAGCAACTACAGTCACACTCACCGGAACTATAGGATTAACTGTTAAATCAACCGAAGATGTAGCAGGAAGAATTTGTTGGAAAACAATATCATCCAATGCAAAGTCATTTCCGTCTGCAATTATATTTTGATTTATCAATTCCAAATTTAAAGATGTATTGCTTCCCGCATTTGTATTGTAAGCAAATTGTTTCCAAGTACATGTAGTTAAATCGGCAGTGTAAACTGGACCAACAGAAATTCCATTTACATAAAGTTGTAATTGAGATGGGGCTAAAGCTACTACAGTTTGTACCCAATAGGTAAATTCGTAGTATGCTCCAGGAATTACAGGAACTGATTGTGTCCAGATAACTGCTCCAGCAGTAGGGGAACCATTAATTACCATTTGTTTGCCTGTACCTGACGTATGGTCGCCACATGCGGAAAAGTTTGTATGTTCTGAATTAGGATTTGCTATTACTGAATAAACACTTTCTGGCCATAATCCATCTGCAGCTCCGGTTGAAATTGCATAGCTACTACCAAAACTGGTATTACCTGCTTCAAAATCACCATTTGTTATAAGATTTCCACCTACTGTAACATTCCCGGTAACTGTATAAGTACCACTCATGGCTGCAGTAGTATTTGTAATCGTTGGATTTTGAAGATTTGAATAAAAACTATTTGGACCTTGCCAATATCTATTCAAGATATCAGCTCCCGAACTAGTTAAATTTGCTGTTGAACCTTCACAAATTGAACCACCGCCACCTGCTGTAATCAATGGAGAAACAAAGACAATACCCACACATGCAACATTCTGAGTAGTAACTCCAGTTGAAGCTAATGTTATATTAACTCCAGTATAGTTTCCGGCAGACAAACTTGATTTTAGTCGAACGTAAATGGTTGAAGGCCCTACAATCCCTCCTGTTTGCGTTAAAGTTATGGCAGTTGATACAAATCCAGAACCAGAAGTGGTTGATATTTCGTAGTTTGTTGGTGGCGTTACGATTACATTGGCTGTAAGTGAAGCGCCACTCACCGTAAATAATTGTTCAGAAGAAGGACCACCAGTAGAAGATAAATAACCAAAACCTGTTAAAGTTGATTTAGAGCTTAAAATTGATGCCGTACTAACTACTTTACCTGAAAACGAAATAGATTTTACTACTACACCGGTAGATGTCAATGCAACGTTAGCAGGACCATAAGTTGCTACAGCTAAACCTGCTACTAAACGAACATAAATGGTTGAAGTTACGTTACCACCACTTTGTGTCAGGGTAATAGGAGTTGTAACAAATCCAGATCCTGAAGTAGTTGAAATTGCATAGTTTGTTGGTGGTGTAACAATAACATTTGCTGTTAAATTGGTCCCAGTAATTCCAAAAGATTGTTGATTGGATGGCCCTGCCCCGAAAGTATAAATAAATCCTGCCAATGCAGAGGTAGAAGTTATAATCGTAGGTGCAGCAGATATTGTTCCACTACAAGCCAGGTTTTTTGAAATTGCGTTTGTTGAAGTCACAACTATATTTTGACCATGACTACCAACTCCCAAACCAGCTTTCAACCGTGTGTAAATAGTTGTTGCAGCTAATGTACCTCCAGTTTGAGTTAAGGTAATGGCAGTTGACACAAAACCAGTTCCTGTAGTTGTTGATATTTCCCATTCAGTTGGAGGAGTAACTGTAACATTAGCAACAAGATTTGTACCACCAACAGTAAATGTTTGCTGAGCCGAAGGGCCAGCGGTAAACATATATGAAAATCCGCTTAGCGTTGAAACCGAAGTGGTAACAACTGGGGCAGCAGCAACAGTACCGCTACAAGCAACGTTTTGCGTTGTTGCTCCTGTAGATGAGGAAGCAACATTAGCCGACACAACAGCACCAAGAGCCAATCCAGAAATCATGCGAACATAAATAGTAGTTGCAGTCACAATACCACCGGTTGCAGAAACCGTGATAGGTGTTGATTGAAATCCTGTGCCAGAAGTTGTGGAAATTTCAAAGTTAGTTGGTGGAGTAACCAAGATATTAGCAGTAAGATCAGTTCCACTCACTGTAAATGACTGTTGACCAGAAGGTCCATAACCCAGTGGATAAGTAAATCCAGTCAAAGTAGCAACGGATGTAGCTATTGTAGGTAAATTGTTTATACCCGTAAAATCACCAAAACCATTTATGCCAGATGCAGTAAGCGTATTTGCAGAAAGTGTAGAGTATTTAAGCCAAGGCAATGAAGTTAAGAATTTACCAGCGACCTGATTACTTTGAGTTCCAACAATGTCTACAGGAAGATAAGTGCCAGTAACGGTTGCTGAATATGAAGTAATTCCGGTACTACTAATAGTCCAATAGCGACTTAAATAATTACTTACACTTACATTGTTTGGGTGTATCGCATCTATGACCTTAGCAGTTACATAAGCACCTCCAGCATAAGTCCCAGAAGCAAAATTCACACTCACTGGTGAGTATTCGGCAGTTCCTGTAAGTTCTCCTATTGGAAACAAGAAAGAACCATCTGCTGATACATTTTTCCTTAATTCACCAGTACCAATGGCCACAATCATATTGGTGGCATTTAAAGTGCCTGCCACAGCCGATGCCGATGCTCCAAGTGTTAGATTGAATGTTCCCAACGTTAAACGCCCACTTGTTAATGTCAGCGTTCCATTTACTGTTTGTGCAATACCAAGTGAAGCTCCACTTGCATTATTAATCGATAAATTATTGAAGATTGAAGAAGCTGTACCACCAATAACCCTAGTAGCGCCATTTAAAACGATAGTACTAGTTCCAGCTGTAAAAGTAGCGCCATTGTTGGTCCAGTTTCCAGCTGTAGTTAATGTGCTTGAGCCACCATTTAGCGTACCTGAAGTAAGTGTTACAACTGCGCTAAATGTATGCGACAATCCTGTGCCCAAGTTAAGAGTTCCACCACCGGAAAGCGTAAGTCCTGCACCACTTACGTTACCTGTAAATGTTGCAACACCAGAAGTTTTGGAAATTGAAACAAGTCCTGTGGTTGTAAATGCACCAATACTTTGAGTGGCAGTTCCTGTAATTGTTACTGCTCCAGCTCCAGTTGTTGTACCACCGTTATTTATTAAATTGCCATTTAATGTCAATGCAAAAGTATTTAAACCCAAAGTGGAACCACTATTAATAGTAAGTGGAACTGATGCATTGAATACTTTGGCTGCATTCAATGTAATAACTCCTGTACCAGCAATTATAACACCACCCGTTGAAGTAAATGGAGTTGGCCACTCAGCGCCTGTGGTGCGAGCATTGGTTGTTTTGTATTGCAATGAATAGGTCGTTCCCGACCAAGTCGGTGTTCTCGAAATAGTTGCTGTTCCTTCTATTGAAAAGACACCACTAACTGTAAGTGCAGCTGCAAATGTTTTTAAGTTAGTACCTGAAACTGTAAGATTATTGTAAACAAGTGCAGGGCATGTTTGGGTGCCAGCTCTTGAGAAATTTACTGTACCAGTACTAGGTGTGAATGTACCACCAGTACCTGAAAAAACTGTTCCTGCCGAAAAATTAATGGTACTTGAGCCACCATTTAAAGTTCCTACAGTTCTAGTCCAGGTTCCAGTAAAAGTATGCGTTAACGCAGTGCCAAGGTTTAAAGTTCCTCCATTTCCATTAATTGTCAATCCAGCACCATTCACATTACCAGTTAAAGTAGCCACACCAGCTGTTTTGGTCATCGAAACTGTCCCTGTCGTTGTAAATCCAGCTATATTTTGAGTGGCAGTACCTGCAATAGTTACGCCACCGGTAGTTCCACTTATGGTTCCGCCAGAGTTGATAAGGTCGCCATTTAATGTTAGCAAAAATGTTGACATTGCCAAAGTAGAACCACTATTTACAGTCACATTACCTGTAACAATGGTGGCTGCTGATAATGTTTTGGTTCCAGTTCCCGAAAGGGTTAAATTACTATACGTTACAGGCCTAATCGTTTGAGCTCCTGCGAAAGAATACTTCACTGTAGACCCAGTAAAAGTAGTTAATGAAGGTGTGCTAGTTATTGCACCTTTGAAATCTAAAGTTCCAGCACCAGTTAAATTAAATTGACACCCAGTTGTTCCTGTTGTTGTTGTTCCATTTATTGTAACAGTACCAGTAGAAATGGAAACAATGTCGTTTCTTGAAGTAGTTGTAGCCGACATTGTGAGCGAGCCAGCACTTAATGAGCCTGCACCCACGGCAATTGTACAAACAACACCACCAGTATTTGCAGGTCTTGGCATAGAAATCAAACCAGTTACTGCCAAACTATTTGTTCCAGAAATAGTCAATAAACTGCTAGCGTTCACCGCTGCAAAAGTTAGTGTACTACAAGCCGCACTAGCAACATTTACGGTAACTGTTATTCCGCTATTTATTGTTACCACATCAGCAGAAGTTGGCATTGCTTGCCCACCCCATGTAGAAGTTGCATCCCAATTTCCGGATACTGAAGCTGTACGTGCAGCTGCATTTAGTTCATTTACCCCCGCAAATAAAAACATAAAAATACCAACGATAGTAAGTATCGTTGGTTTGAATATATTGAAGGTGTTATTTTTATTTTGCATATAATTTGAATGTCCCAAGTATTGCAATTTTTATATTGAATGAAAATTGCATGGAATATGTACTATTTAATAATTAATGCGAATCAGTATTTAAAAAATTAGATAAATGAAAGCCATAGACATTTTGCCAAACAAATGAATAAGTAATCCGGCAGTTGATCTGACTTTCATCGCTCTTTGAATTTTTGTTTTTTC
>Ga0247844_1005509_pt1 | contig 16092 bp, 15 predicted proteins | sample LaCtaG_FD_192421 | JGI IMG/M metagenome (GOLD analysis project Ga0247844, IMG submission 192421) | Freshwater microbial communities from meromictic Lake La Cruz, Castile-La Mancha, Spain - LaCruzMarch201714.5m_1 | ecosystem: Environmental > Aquatic > Freshwater > Lake | place: Spain: Castile-La... | reverse complement strand
CAATCATCATGTCTATTTCTCAAATATCTGAAACATTATTTATTTTAGCAATTCCATTTTTCTTGAAACGATTTGGAATTAAGCAAGTTATGCTAATTTCAATGGTAGCATGGGTTTTGCGCTTTGGACTATTTGCTTTTGGCGATCCTTCAGGTGGATTATGGATGATTATTATGTCGTGTATTGTTTACGGAATGGCATTCGATTTTTTCAATATTTCGGGCTCATTATTCATTGAAACATCTACCGATTCTTCTATTCGTTCTAGCGCTCAAGGCTTATTTATGATGATGACAAACGGTTTTGGTGCTGTTTTAGGAAGTTCAGTTAGTGGCTTTGTAATTGATAAATATTTTACCTTAAATGGAACAAAAGATTGGTATTCCATCTGGATTTCTTTTGCTATTTATGCCTTAATTATAGCCATTGCATTTGCTTTTTTGTTTAAGCATAAACATAATTCAAAAGATTTAGAAAAGGCAATTATCTAAAAAATCAAAGAAATTATCCTCTTTTTAAGAACCTTTTTTCCAGCAAATTCCAAGATAAAAAAGCCAGCAAAAAAACTGTTGAAATAATAGAAATTGCTACTAAATAAGGATTAAATTTATTTAACAAATTTAAACTTACTACCAACTGAATAATAGGGAAATGATAAATATAAATTCCATACGAAAAATCGCCATATTTACCCCAATTGTTTAAAAACTTAAACCCATAAGCAAAGTACAAAATAAGTAACGACATGGCTATTGGTCTTAAAATTTCCAAATTGAAATAATATTCAATCGAAAAAACAATGATTGCAATAATTGCAAGTTTGTTTTTGTATTTCATGTAAAAATCGAAGAAATAAAACAGACTTATTCCTGAAATAAAATATGTTAAAAACCCTGGAAGTTGGTGTTTTAAAATTAACAGAAAACTATATTTTTCTGGTAGTATAAAGTTGGTCAAATATAGCCCAAGTATGTATAAAAGTCCTAATGCATAAATTGCAACAAACACAACTATTTTCTTCTCAAATTTAGTTATCAATAAAATTATTATTGGTAAAATAATATAAAAACTTACTTCTACTTTTATGGTCCAAAGTGCTCCGTTTATGGTACATAATATATTATTTAAAAACACTCCTGGTAAGCAAGGTTGAATAAAATTTACAAAAAACAAATTTGCAAAAAGATACTTGTAAAGCATTGAATTTGAAAAGTATTCTTGAAAATTGTAAATACTAAAAATACTGAAAAATAAGGCAGAAAAGAGAACAATAAAAAGATAAGCAGGCAATAATCGTTTGGCTCTTTTTATAAAATAAAGTCGTATATTTTGTGTTTTTACATAACTACCTGTTATTAAAAATCCACTTATTATAAAAAATCCAGTAACGGAAAGATGTGTGTCAAAATATTTTTTTAAAAATATAAAATCAGGGAATCGCGAAAGGTCAATAATATGAGAGAGAATGACAATAAATGCAAACAAAAATCTTAAAAAATCGAAGTTGTTTTTATTCATGAGTTGTGTTTTTTCTTGTTTTTTTTCCAATATATTCATTTATTTCAATTCTTTTAAAACATCCCAAACCAAATCGCCTTCAAAACCTCTACTCATTAAATATTGGGCTGTTTTATTGTTTTTTATAAGCACATTTTTGTCTTTAACTTTTTTATATTTTTCAATTGCTTCTTTTTTTAAAGTTACCAAATAATCATCCGCATCTATTTCTTTTAAACCTTGTTGAATACAATAATCAGATACTTGTTTTTGCTTCAATTCTTGTTTTATTTTATTTCTGCCCCATTTTTTTATTCTAAATTTCCCACCTGCATAAGCTTTAGCAAATCGTTCTTCGTTCAAATAATTTTGTGTAATTAACTCAGCCATAATTTGATCGGCCTTTTCGTAATACACTCCAAGTTCTGCTAATTTGTTTTTTGTTTCAGAATGACACCTTTCTTGATAAGCACAGTAATTGGCCATTTTTAGTAATGCTTGTTGGGTTGTTAATTTTATTGTTTTATCGGCCATTCAATTTTATTCAAAGAAACAAAAATAGCTTACAATTTTCAAAATATAATCAATTGCAAACATTAGTTTTGAAACCATGCACGAAAACCGCAAATCGTTATTTCTTTTATTTTTGGCCAATGGTATTAGTGGGTTTGCACAAGGTGTAAGCATGTTGTCTATTCCTTGGTATTTTGCCAAAAACAATAATTCGCAAATATTTAATTATTCCTATGCTGCGCTAACTTTTTTCATCATGTTTTTTGGCTTGTATGCAGGAACTTTAGTTGATAAATTTAGCAGAAAAAACAATTTTTTATTTACTTCCATTATTTGTGGCTTACTCATTTTTGCCATTGCATTAACAGGTTATTTCAACAATGGATTACCAAGTTATTTAATCATAACTGTTTTTGGAATTACCATGCTTAACTATAATATACATTACCCCACTTTATATGCATTTGGACAAGAAATTTCGAGTCCAGAACAATACAAATCAGTTAATTCAAATATAGAAATTGTTGGGCAATCAACTTCAATTTTATCAGGTGGTTTTGCAGCCATGCTTTTAGATGGTTTTGATATAAGTATTTTAAATTTTGAATTTAGTATAAAAGCATGGCAAATTTATGATGTGTTTATGATGGATGCCATTACTTATTTTATTGCAGCTTTGTTAATTTATTTTATTCCATATACTCCTATTGAAAAAATTTCGGAATTTAACCACAGCATTATTGATCGACTAAAAAAAGGTTTTTCATACTTAAAAGAACATCAATATGTATTTATTTTTGGTGTTTGTAGTTACATGGTTTTTGCCATGCTTTTAGTTGAAATACATGCAGTTTTACCTACTTATATAAAACAGCATTTGGTTGCCAAAGGCAATGTTTTTGCACTTGCCGATACCATTTATGCAGTAGGAGCTTTAAGTGCAGGTTTTTTTATCAATAAATTATTCGATAAAGCTTCCATAGTAAAAGTTATTGTTACACTAACATTTGTAGTAGCTTTTATTTTTGTTGCTGCTGCCATTAGTAAAAGTGTTTTGATTATTTATATAGTAAGCATTATTTTAGGTTTTTGTAATGCAGGAATAAGGGTTTTGCGACTAACCTATATGTTTAAAATAATTCCAAATCAATTAATGGGTAGGGTAGGAAGCATATTTAATTTAATAAATGTACTTACTCGCAGTATTTTTATATTTGTGTTTTCACAATCATTTTTTTCAATGAGTAATAATATTATTTTTGCTTATGCAATTATGGCAATATTTTTATTAATTGCGGGCGTTATACTTTTAGTTAGTAAAAATAAATTAGTGCAAAAATAGATTGTAAAAAAACGCACTTTTTAAAAAGTTAAGAATTTTTTTAGAGCTAAGTAATTTAAAAAAACTTATCTTTGAAATGCAAAAAAAAAAATTGGTATAACATTTGTAAACTCCAAATCATAAATTATAAAACAATCAAACATAATCAAAAATGAAAAAGTTAATCATCACAGCAATTGTAGCAGTAGCAACTTTAATTAGTTTCAACTCAAACGCACAAACAACAACAAATCCAGGAACTATTCCTGCAGCAGTAGAGAATCCAAACCAAGCAGACATTAAATTTGAGAAAGAAACACATGAATTTGGATCAATTCCTCAAGGTGTTCCTGCTTCTTTTACTTTTGTATTTAAAAATTCAGGTAAAGAGCCTTTAATTATTACTAACGCAGCTGCTGGTTGCGGTTGTACTACTCCAGAGTGGACAAAAGAGCCAATTTTAGCTGGTGGAAAAGGTTATGTAAAAGCAACTTATAATGCAGCATCGCCTGGCCCTTTTAGTAAAACTGTAACTGTAATGAGCAATGGAAAAAAATCTAACGTTATTCTTTATATCAAAGGTGATGTTAAACCAGTAGATGCTCCAAAACAATAATCAAAAGCTATTAATAAAAAAGCCCAATTTGAAATTTCAAATTGGGCTTTTTTATTGTTTAAAATTTAAAATTACTTAGCTTCTTCCACTTTAGTTTCAGCTTTTTCGTGCGATTTACTGCAACAAGATTTTTTGCTTTCTTTTTTGTCTTTACTACAGCTTTTTTCACTTTTCTTTTCGCAACTTTTCGATTCTTTTTTTGAGCAACAAGCTTTTTTGTCTTTTTTATCTTCAGCTTTTACTGGCTTATCATCCGAAACAACCGATACTTTTTCGTTTGAAACATTTGTTGCTGTTGCTGGAGTTGTCGATTGTGCTTTACTCACAAAAGTAATTGCTGCAAACGCAGCTAAAATTAGCATTTTTTTCATTTTTTGGGATTGTTTAATTAATAGTCAAAAGTAAATCAAGTTTTTGGATTTCCAAAAAAATATAACTGATAAATACTTAAATTTTACCTAAATTATATTATTGATGGTGGTATGGTTCACCTTTTATAATGGTAAAACAACGGTATAATTGTTCTATAAATATGAGCCTTATTAATTGATGAGAAAAAGTAAATACCGATAATGAAATTTTAGCATTGCCTCTATCATAAACCGATTCGTCAAAACCAAAAGCACCTCCAATTATAAAAACTAAACTACTTTGTTGAATACTTAAATTCTCAACATAATTTGCAAATTGAATTGATTGAAAAGTTTTACCATTTTCGTCTAATAAAATTACAAAATCGGTTGGTTTTATTTGTTTCAAAATAATTTCTGCTTCTGCTTTTTTGGTTTGATTTTCGTCTTTGCTTTTGAGTTTGGTTGGTAACTCAAAAGTTTTTGTTTCAAATTTACAATAGTGAGATAGTCGTTTTGAAAACTCCGAAAATCCTTCTTCTACAAATTTAAAATGAGTTTTTCCTAATTGAATTAAAGTAACTTTTACCATGAATCAGTATATGTTTTAGGCAAAATTTTCTTTATTTTCAGGTAATTTTCTTCCATTTTTTCACCTCTTTTTCCACCTAATTTTTTCCAATGATCCAACATTTTTTCTTTCCTATTTTCTGGTGCTGGATGTGTACTTAAAAATGGAGTAATTTCTTCATCTTGGTTGTCTTTTTTTAGTTTATTAAAAAATCCATTTGCTTCACTTGCATCATACACCGTTTCATATAAATAATTCACTGAATATTCATCGGCTTGTGATTCATTGTCTCTGCTAAATTTTAAGCCAATTAAGTTCTGAGCTATATCAATTACACTTCCTGCATCGCCAAAAACCAAGTTAATTAAGGCTGTTAAGCCTAACTGTTTGGCCATGTTATCAATGGCATGTCGTTTATCAGCATGAGCAATTTCATGACCCATAACTCCAGCTAATTGAGCTTCATTGTCTAAGTAATTTATTAGTCCAGTAAAAATATAAATTTTACCTCCTGGCAAACAAAAAGCGTTTAAAACAGAATCGTTTATAATTTTCAATTCCCAATCAAAATCATCGGCATGAACAACTTTACCCGATTTGAGTATTCTTTCTTTTATTAAATTAATTTTATTGTATAGTTCTTGGTTTTCTTTTTCAGGTAAAATCTGATTTTTATACATTAAATCATATTGGTTTTGAGCTTGATTGCCAATTTCTTTATCTACAGTTAAACTAATATAGTTTTTCCAACCATCACCACATGAACTAAATACAACCAATAGCACAAATAATATGACTACATTTTGAACGTTATTTTTCATTAAATCGATTTTTTATTTTTTGCAAATTTAGCAACATTATTAATATTATAAATAAATGACTTTTTGAAATGGCATATAGTTTTATATTCGCCACTCTTTTATAAAATGAAAAAACAATATATTTTAACAATAATATCTTTACTTTTAAGTTTACAAATATTTGCTCAATACGGTAGAATTAAGGGCGTTGTGGTAGATAAAGAAAGTGGTGAACCCATTATTTCGTCTAATATAAAAATTTTAGAATTAACAAACACCATTGTTCAAACCGACAATAATGGAATTTATGTGATTACAAAAATTCCTTTTGGAAGTTATACTGTACGTTTTGCTTTTATTGGATATGAATCTCAAAATCATAAAATTGAAATCAATTCTGATGATCCTATTCAAGTAAATTTTAGTGTTGAAAAAAAGAAAAATCAACTAAACGAAGTTACAGTAAGTGGCGATAAAGAAAAAGCTAGAGAAAATATAAATATTTCTACAACTATCATTTCACAAAAGGATTTGGCACGTTTGCCAACTTTTGGTGGTGAACCAGATTTGGTTCAATACTTACAAGTTTTACCTGGTGTAAATTTTAGTGGCGATCAAGGCGGACAGTTATATATTAGAGGTGGTTCGCCTGTAATGAATAAAGTATTGTTAGACGGTTTGATTATTTATAATCCATTTCACTCCATTGGTTTATTCAGTATTTTTGATGCTGATTTAATTAAAACTGCCGATGTAAGTGCTGGTGGATTTAACGTTCAACATGGTGGAAGAATTTCAGGTGTAATTGATGTTGGAACTCGCGATGGAAACAGAAAAGAATTTAGCGGAAAAGTGAGCATAAATCCTATAACTGCTAAGTTTCATATAGAAGCACCAATAACTAAATTTATAGATGGTGGCGGATCTTCTTCTTATGTTTTATCATATAAAACATCATATTTAGACAAAACGGCTCCTATTTTATACAAAAATGCAGACCCTGAAAACGGTTTACCTTATTCATTTAATGATCTTTATGGTAAATATTCTTTTTCAGGTACTAATGGAAGTAAAGCTACCTTCTTTGGGTTTAGGTTTGACGACAACTCCATGTTTAATAAACTAAAATATAATTGGAACAATGTGGGTTTAGGAACTAATTTATTAATCATTCCTGATGGTAGTAGTACCTTAATTAACATAAATGCTGGTTTTTCAAATTATGAAATACAAATGGTGGGAGCGAACGGAAGACCTCGCTCAAGTGGAATTAATAGTTTCAATGCTTTGTTTGGTTTTACTAACTTTTTTGGAAAAGACGATTTGAAATATGGTTTTGAAATTGTAGGTTTCAATACTTTGTATAATTATTTAAATTCAACTGGAAGAAAAATTGATCAAGAAAATAGTAATACAGAAGCTTCAGGATATATTAAATTCAAAAAAATAATTGGAAGTAGAATTGTTTTAGAGCCAGGATTAAGAGCTGTTTATTACGCTTCATTATCTGAAAGTAGCATAGAACCAAGAATAGGAGCTAAGTATAACGTAAATTCATCGTTTAGACTAAAAGGAGCTGCGGGTATGTATTCGCAAAATTTGTTGAGCGCTGTTAGCGATCAAGATGTGGTGAATCTATTTTACGGCTTTTTATCAAGTCCTGACGAAATTTCAAGAAATGGTTCTTTAAAAAATACAAAAGGTAAAATTCAAACTGCTTGGCATACTGTTTTAGGATTTGAATTTGATATTTTAGAAAGTACCAAACAAAAATTAACTTTAAATGCTGAAGCTTTCCACAAAAATTTCAACCAAATAATAAGCATAAATAGGTACAAAATTTATGAAAACGATGCATCAAATTCTAACAGATCTGATTTGCAAAAATTGGATTATATAGCCGAAAAAGGATTAAGTTATGGTGCTGATGCAACATTGAAGTATGAAAATAAAAAATTGAATATTTGGGCTGTTTATTCACTTACTTATGTAACCAGAGATGATGGTGTTATTGGTGAATATATGCCACATTTTGATAGACGACATAACTTCAATATTGTTATGAATCAAAGCTGGGGAAACAAGGCAAATCCTTCGGCTTGGACTGCTAATGTTAGATGGAATTTTGGTTCAGGTTTTCCATTTACCCAAACCCAAGGTTTGTATGAAAAGTTAAATTTTGCTGGTGGAATCAGTTCCAATCCTTTGGTTCAAAATGGAAATTTAGGAATTTATTACGAACAAATAAATACTGGAAGATTACCTTATTTTCATCGTTTAGATGTTTCATTGTCTCGTAAATTTATAATTAGCAAATCATCGGTTTTAAATATTACTGCAGCCGCAACTAACGTTTATAATCGCGAAAACATTTTTTACTTTGATGTTTTGAATTACAAACGAATCAATCAATTACCTTTCTTACCTACTTTAGGTTTTAGTTTAACTTTTTAAAATAAAACGATCAATAATTTTAAGCCATTACAACCAAGTTGTAGTGGCTTTTTTGTTGTTTACATTTAAAATAATGATTTATTCATACAAACATTTTTTGCACTTATTTACCTAATTTTCAAGCTTACTTGATATTTGGTTTGTATAACGTTATTTTCGCGCCACTTTTAAAAATCCTATTTGGGTTTTTATGCAATTTTTTATAGAAAATGACCAAATACAAAGAATATAAAAAACTTGATTTTCCTACTTTTGAGCAAGAAATATTAAAGTTTTGGGCCGATGAAAAAATATTTGAAAAAAGTGTAGCCAATCGTAAAGATGCAAAACCTTTTGTGTTTTACGAAGGACCACCAAGTGCCAATGGAATGCCAGGTATTCACCATGTAATGAGTAGGGCAATTAAAGATATTTTTTGTAGATATAATACCTTAAAAGGTTTTCAAGTAAAGCGTAAAGCTGGTTGGGATACACATGGTTTGCCAGTAGAATTACAGGTAGAAAAAGCCATGGGAATTACCAAAGAAGATATTGGTAAAACTATTTCGGTAGAAGATTACAACGAAGCTTGTCGCAAAGATGTAATGAAATATACTGATGTATGGAATGAATTAACTACACGCATTGGCTATTGGGTTGATTTGAATGATCCTTACATAACATACGAAAACAATTATATAGAAAGCCTTTGGTGGTGTTTAAAGCAACTGCACAACAAAGGTTTTTTGTATAAAGGTTATACCATTCAGCCATATTCACCTGCTGCAGGAACTGGATTAAGCTCACATGAGTTAAACCAACCTGGAACTTATAAGGATGTAAAAGACATGACCGCTGTGGCAATGTTTAAAGTAGTTGATAGTTCACAGTTGATAGTTGATAGCAATGCTTCGGCTTCACTCAGCAACCAACCTATATACTTTTTAGCTTGGACAACTACACCTTGGACTTTACCATCTAATACAGCGTTAGCAGTTGGAGCTAAAATTGATTATGTGTTGGTAAAAACAATCAATCAATTTAGCCATGAAGTAGTAAATGTAATTTTAGCTAAAAATTTAGTTGGAAAATACTTTAAACCGGAACAAGCTGATTTAAAATTTGAAGATTATAAAGCTGGTGATAAATTGGTTCCTTACCAAATTTTAACTGAATATAAAGGCAAGGACTTAGCAGGAATAAAGTATGAGCAATTATTGCCGTTTGTTCAAGTTACGGATGGAAAAAGTTTTGAAGTGATTACGGGTGATTTTGTTACCATTGAAGATGGAACAGGAATAGTACATATTGCGCCTAGTTTTGGTGCAGACGATTTTAGGGTTGCAAAGCAAAATGGAATTGGTTCATTAACTTTGGTTGATAAACGAGGTAAGTTTTTGCCTGAAGTAAACGATGATTTATTCCTTTATGGCGAAGAATTTGTTAAAGAAGCTTATTTAAATGATACTGAAAAAGAAGCAGCACTTGTAGTTCAAAAAGATAAACTACAAGGTTTTATAAAAGACACCAGTAAGTTGAGTTATTTAAGTGTTGATGAACGCATCACTTTAAAATTACAACACGAAAACAAGTTATTTAAAAAAGAAAAATACGACCATACTTATCCGCATTGTTGGAGAACAGATAAACCCATTTTATATTATCCTTTAGAAAGTTGGTTTATAAAAACTACTGCAGTAAAAGATAAATTGGTAGAAAACAATGCAAAAATAAACTGGAAACCTGCAAGTACAGGAACCGGAAGATTTGGTAATTGGTTAGAAAACTTAGTTGATTGGAATCTTTCTCGTTCTCGTTATTGGGGTACACCACTGCCAATTTGGAGAACTGAAGATGGATTAGAAGAAAAATGTATTGGTTCAAAAGCTGAATTAACTGCTGAATTTGAAAAAGCAGTAAAAGCTGGATTTAATGTAAATTCGAAATTCGAAATTCGAAATTCGAATTTGGAAATTGATTTACACAAGCCATTTGTTGATGATGTGATTTTGGTTTCAGATTCAGGAAAACCAATGAAACGCGAAGCTGATTTAATTGATGTGTGGTTCGATAGCGGTGCAATGCCTTATGCCCAATGGAATTTTATGGGTAAAGACTCAACTCCCGAAGCAAAAGCTCAGTTTGAATCTTCGTACCCTGCAGATTATATTGCCGAAGGGGTGGATCAAACACGTGGATGGTTTTTTACTTTACATGCATTAGCAGTTCTATTGAATGAAAGTTCAGAAGAAATAAAAGCATTTAACGAAAAAACAGGAAATCCTGGAATTGCATTCAAAAATGTAATTGCTAACGGTTTGGTTTTAGATAAAAATGGCCAAAAAATGAGCAAGCGTTTGGGAAATGTGGTGGATCCGTTTACTACAATTGCAAAATATGGTGCTGATGCAACCCGCTGGTACATGATTAGCAACAACGATCCATGGGATAACCTAAAATTTGATTTAGAAGGAATAGGAGAGAGCCAGCGCAAGTTTTTTGGAACTTTGTATAACACGTATTCTTTCTTTGCTATTTATGCCAACATTGATGGATTTGTTTACGATGTAAACAATATAGTTTCAGTTAATGAACGCACAGAATTAGACCGCTGGATTATTAGTAAACTAAACAGTTTAATAAAATTGGTAAGCGAGAAAATGGATGACTATGATCCTACTCCAGCTGCAAGAGCCATTGAAGAATTTGTAGGTGATCATTTATCGAACTGGTACGTTCGTTTAAGTCGCAGACGGTTTTGGAAAGGTGAAATGAACGATGAGAAAAAAGCTGCCTACGAAACATTATATGAATGTTTAGAAACAGTAAGTCAGTTAATGAGCAGTGTAGCACCATTTTTTGCTGATTGGTTGTATAGAAACTTGAACGAAAGTTTATTGGAGTCAGGTAAAAATACTATGCAATCAGTACATTTAACCAATTTGAAAATAGCTGATACACTTTTAATAGATACTGTTTTAGAAGAACAAATGGATTATGCTCAACGCATTTCATCATTGGTTTTATCAATCAGAAAAAAGGAAAACATAAAAGTTCGTCAGCCATTGCAGCGTATACTTATTCCTGTAGTTGACCAAAGAATAAAAGACGAAATTACGCATGTAAAAGATTTGATTTTGGCCGAAGTAAATGTAAAGGAATTGGAATATATTGATGCCATTGATAAATCAATTAAGCCAAATTTTAAAACATTAGGTAAAAAAGTTGGAGCTAAAATGAAAGATGTTGCTGCTGCAATCACTGCTTTTGATCAAAATAAAATTCAAGAATTAGAGCAAAATGGTGCTATAAATCTTGAATTGGAAGGTGAAATATTTGAAATTTTATTAGCCGATGTTGAAGTATTATCGAAAGAAATTACTGGCTTTAAAGTGGCAAATGAAGGCAAAATTACGGTAGCTCTTGATATAGAAATCGATGAAGCGTTAATGAACGAAGGTATTGCTCGAGAAATAATAAGTAAACTACAAACATTAAGAAAAGAAAGTGGCTTAGCAGTAATGGATAAAATTAATGTACAATTTGCTGACAATCTATATACAAATGCATCATTATCTACATACAATTCATATATTTGCAGCGAAATTTTAGCTAATTCTATTCAAGTGATTGATAATGTAGAAGATGGGGATGAAATAGAAGTAAACGAAAACCTTGTAAAAGTAAAAATAATTAAAGCTTAAGTAATAATGGCCAAGAAAGTTGTGAAAAAAGTTGCTGCTAAAAAAGCAGTTGTAAAAGTAGTAAATAAAACGATTGTTAAAAAAGCTATTGCTAAAAAAGTTGCTCCTTCAAAAAAAGATGCTCCTTCTAAAAAGGTAACTTCTAAAAAAGTAATTGCTAAGCCTACTCCCAAAAAAGTTGTTGCCAAAACTACTGCTCAAAAAACTGTAAAAGCCATTAAGAAAGCTTTGCCAGTTAAAGCAATTAAAAAAGTTACCAAAGCAATTGCCAAAACAACCCCCAAAAAGGTAGTTAAAGCCATAACCAAAAAAGTATTACCTGCAAAAACAGCTAAAAAAGTAACTAAAGTAATTGCCAAAGTTACTCCCAAAAAATTAGTTAAAGCCATTGCCAATAAAGTTTTACCCGCAAAACCTACAAAAAAAGTAACCAAAGTTGTTGCTAAAACTACTCCTAAAAAAACAGTTAAAGCAATAGATAAAAAAGTTTTACCAGCTAAAACAACTAAAAAAGTTACCAAGGTTATTGCTAAAGTAACTCCCAAAAAAACTGTTAAAGCTACAGATAAAAAAGTATTACCTGCAAAAACAACTAAAAAAGTAACCAAAGTTGTTGATAAGGTAACTTCAAAAAAAGCTGTTAAAGCTACAGATAAAAAAGCTTTAACTGCCAAAACAACTAAAAAAGTAACTAAAGTTATTGACAAGGCAAAAAACAAAAAAGCTGAAAAAGAAAAAACTAAAAAAGCATTGTTGGCCAAAGAAATAGCAAAAAAATCAAAAGATATTTATAAAAAATTGGCTAACAAGAAAGATTCATTGAAAGCTAAAAAATCTGATAAAAAAATAGTTGCAAAAAAACCAACTAAAAATGTTGAAAAAGAAATTATTGTAACTAAACCTGTTGCCAAATTATCGCAAAAAAAGAAAACTGCAATTATTAAAGCCAACAAAGAGGAGAAAAAACCAATTATTGTAAATAAGCCATTTGTTCCAAAAGAAGTACATAAAAAAGCAGTTTTGGTTTCTAAAACTAGGGCTGAAAAGAAACAAGAATTAGAAAATAATGCTCCTGCTCCATATCGTTTTGAAGCAAAAGCTTTAGAAATGGCAACTGAAGCAAAACGATATAGTGATGCTGATTTAGCCGAGTTTAAAGAAATTATTGTTTCGAAAATGGCTTCTGCTAAATCGGAATTAACAAACTTGTTAGAGCAAATGCAAAACCCCAATGCAAATGGTGGAAACGATACTGATAGCAGTTATCAAACTTTAGAAGATGGGCAATCGAGTAGCGAAAAAGAACAGTTAAGTCAATTAGCTGCTCGCCAACGTAAATTCATTGAAAACTTAGATAATGCATTATCAAGAATTGAGAATAAAACTTATGGTATTTGTAAGGTTACTGGTAAATTAATAGCAAAAGAACGTTTGCGCGCTGTACCTCACACTACTTTAAGTATGGAAGCTAAACTTCAACAATATAAATAATTGTAATTGTATCATATATAATAGAGACGTAATTTACTTTGCGTCTCTATTTTTTTAAATAAAGTTATGAAAAACAAATTCTTAATTTACCCAATTGTTATTGGCATTTTACTTTTAGTAATTGACCAATGGAGCAAAGTGTATGTAAAAACACATTTCAATTTAAGTGAGGAAGTAAACGTGTTTGGATCGTGGTTTAAAATCCATTTTCTTGAAAATTACGGAATGGCGTTTGGAATTGAATTTGGCGGTAGTTGGGGTAAAATTATTCTTACCTTATTCCGAATCATTTTTTGTGGAGTAATTATTTATTACATCACTACATTAGTAAAAGCAAAATCGCATTTAGGTTATATTATTAGTTGGACCATGATTTTAGTGGGAGCACTTGGAAACATTATTGACAGTGTGTTTTATGGTGTTTTATTTTCAGCTAGTGATAATTGGAGCGTTGCGCAGTTTATGCCAGCCAGTGGTGGTGGTTATGCTTCTTGGTTTCATGGTTCAGTGGTCGATATGCTATATTTTCCTTTAATTAGAGGTACATTCCCTACTTGGTTTCCTATGTGGGGTGGTGAAAGTTTTGAGTTTTTTAGGCCAGTTTTTAATGTTGCAGACGCTACAATTAGCATAGGCTTTGTACTTATTCTTTTGTTTCAAAACGATTTTTCTAAACAAAATGCAGCGAAGGAAGAAGTAGCTAAAGAGGAATAGGTAATTTGCAATTTCAATATACAATTAGCATTATGCAAATGGGAGTTTATAATTTAAAAAGGCTGCTTTTAAAAAGGCAGCCTTTTATGTGTTTAAAATATTCATTTTTAAATTTACCAATCAACTAACTAACCAACTAAAAACTAATAACTAAAAACGTATAACCAAACTACCCTTTAACAGGTTGTAAAACTACAGACAATGTGCTAATGGTGCCTGGTTTAACTTGTTGTTTAATAGTTTGGGTTTGGTACTCGGGGGCAGAAACTTGTATTTCATATTCAGTAGATTCAAGTTGCAAAAATTGGTAATATCCATCCTTATCAGTCATTGTAAATTTATCAGTTTGAATCAATTTTATGGAGCAATTTGTAATAGGAGCACTGTTTAAGGCCGATGTAATATATCCTTTTATACCCGCAGTACCTGTTCCCGAAATGAGATTAATTAAATGGTCGAAAGTAAAAAGTTGTTTGGTTACTGGTTCGTTTTTAAATATTTCTTGTCCATCTAAAAACATATTGATTACATTATCGTAAATAGCATTATTAGCTTCTATTTTAGCAAGTGTTTGAGTAGGTTCGTTTGCTGTAGCGTTAATATAATCATTGTGAAGTATTTCAAAATCAGTTTTTAGATTTTTAAAATTATCAGAAAAAATTTCTGGCATATTTTTATTGGCTAAAAGTACAGTTTTATTGGCCAAAATGAATATCATACCAGCATTTAGTAATTCCATTAAACTATCCCAGTTGTAGTTGGTTGCTTTTTGGTAATAAGGCTGTCCAGCAGCTTTAAAGTTAGTTTTGTGATATGCTTCCTTAAAGGCATCTATAATATATCTTTTTAGCTTTTGCCACTCTTGCAGGCAAGCATCGGCTTTAATAGTTAAGTTAATATAACTTATATTGGCTTTAGCACCCCGTGCTTGCCAATTAGGAATAAGCTGTGCTGCAACAATGGCTGCTTTACTTGTTGTAGCTAAAGTTTCATCGTATTTAGCTTTAAACAATGAAAAACTGGCAATTTTTTCTAAATAAGAATTCCAACCTTGATTGGCTACTGTGTACAGTTCTTGTTGACTGCAATTGTAATTTGGTTTTTCCATGATTTTTTTTTAAATTTAGTTTATCTATTAAAATATATGGTAATAACGCAAGCATGTTTTAAATTAGTATATTAATATTTCAAATATTTTATAATAGTATCAAAAAATACAAAAGCAGCAATCAAAAATGCAATTAAAATACTGAAAGATAAGCCATTAAAAATAAAAAATATGTTGGTAGATATAAAAGATAGGCTGGCAGAAGTAGAAAATAGTCTGGCAGATATAGGAGATAGGCAGACAGAAATTAAAGATAGCAAGGCAGAAATAGGAGATAGGCAGTTAGAAATTGAAGATAGTAAGGCAGAAATAGCAAATAGGTTGGCAAAAATGGCAATAATGCTAGAATTGGAATTTGAATGAATGGTGAAACGTTTTTAGGAACCTATATAATACTAAGGTTTATAGGAGATTGGCATAAAACCAAACAAAAAGATGAAAAACAGTAAATGGCATAAGGAATGAAGATAAACTCTATATTGCTTTTTGAACTTGGTAGGGTTTTTTTGATTGATGATAAATTATCAATTTTACCCAATCAAGTTTTGCTTGATAAATATAAAAACAAATATAAATTTGACACCGTCAATTGAAAAAGAATATTTTTTCAACTTAGTTTCATTAATGAATTATGCCCAATGCAATTAAATCCGAAACATAATTACACCAAAAGAAAACTATTTTGGCAATTTAAATTTGAATAAATAATGACCATATCCCAATACATTGACAATATAAACAAACGCTACCAATTAGGTAACGCAACTGAACATACTTTTCGTGGTGATTTGCAGCAGTTGCTTGAAAGTTTAGTACCCGATATTAGAGCAACAAACGAACCTAAAAGACAAATTTGTGGTGCGCCTGATTATATTTTAACAAAAAAAGAAATTCCAGTTGGTTTTATTGAAGCTAAAGATATTGGCGATAAAGATTTAGAAGGTGCCAAAAAAACTGGAAATAAAGAACAGTTC
>Ga0247844_1005507_pt1 | contig 16101 bp, 11 predicted proteins | sample LaCtaG_FD_192421 | JGI IMG/M metagenome (GOLD analysis project Ga0247844, IMG submission 192421) | Freshwater microbial communities from meromictic Lake La Cruz, Castile-La Mancha, Spain - LaCruzMarch201714.5m_1 | ecosystem: Environmental > Aquatic > Freshwater > Lake | place: Spain: Castile-La... | reverse complement strand
AATGCCGCCGCTTCCATCCATGCGGAATGGATGCCGCCTTCCAAACCTTCCTTCTTTTGTCCGTCTTGATTTTGCATTGTGAAATTTGAGAAAAAATTAGAGCGTTTCGCCTTCGATAAATTCAATCGGCAAATAAACGGATTTGTAAGGTTTGCCGGGATTTTCCAAGCGTTCCATGAGAAGCTTCACCGCCTCAGAACCGATCGAGCCGACATGCTGGTCGAAAGTGGCAAGCCTCAAGGCGTCGGGGTCGCTCTGTGGCAAATGACCAAACCCGATGACTTTGACCTGATCCGGACAGGAACGCCCGGCAATGCGCAGGGCGCGAATCACAGAGCGTGCGATATCATCGTTCACGGCAAATATCCCATCGATTTTCCTCGCCTCGGACTGGCGAAAGTAGAGATTCAGAAATTCTGGCGACGGTTTGAAGTTGCCACAGTCTAATTCATCAACCTTCAGTCCCGCTAAGCGGGCAGAGGCGAAAAACCCATCACGACGCTCGCGACTGGTGCTCACTTTGACTCCGGCATGGACCACCAGAATGTTGCGGCACCCCTTTTCAATAAGCTTCCGGGCGGCTGATTCCCCTCCGAGCACATCGTCCGTGCCCACAAAATCACACGCAAAATCGGGCAGTTTGCGGTCGATCACCACAAGTGGCACGCCGCGCTCCACGACTTCATTGAAATACATGGCGTTGGCATCGTCATTGACGGGTCGGAGAATGATGCCATCGACGCGCAACTCGATGCATCTGCGCAGTCGGCGGATTTCCTCGCGCATCGCATCCCGCCCGAAGTCACCCGTGATAAGATTGAGAACAAGGGAGTAGCCTTTCGTATCGAGCGAACTCTCGATCGCGCGCAGCGCATCCTCGTAAAATCCCAGGCTGGCTGGCATCACTGCGGCAGCCATGCAGGTTCGGCCCGTTCGCAATCCCTCGACGAGTTTGTTGGGCCGGTATTTCAAAGCCTCCGCGACCTTACGAATCTTCGCTGCGGTCTCCTCGGCAACGCTTGTTTCTCCGCGCAAGGTGCGCGAAACGGTCATCATGGAAACACCGACCTGTTCAGCGATCACTTTGAGACTGGCTTGGCGACTTCCGTTGTTTGCGGCTTTCATTGTTGTTCTTAGATTAGAGGAGACGGGGCAGAAGAACTGGGAGGCCTTTCATCGTTTCCTTGAGGATGGTCCATTTTCGAAACCCGAGGGTCAGAGATTGGAATGATTCGCATCGGGAGGCAAGATGTTAATAGTATTAACATCGCACAACGCTCGGCCAGAGCGAAGACCTTGCCGTTGGATTACCACCCGGGATAACTTTTGGGACTTGGTTCGTGGCATTTTTAGACTGACACCTGAAACCTTTTGAACTAACAACACATTCTCAAATCTCCCCAACCTCCATAAATTCCATGAATCTGATCCTTGAACTCTCCCTCTTTTCCATCGCCGTTATTGGTGTGATCGCATTTGGCATCTGGAAGGCCCGCGATGAAATCAGTGCCGAAGATTCCGGTGCGAGCGGCTACTTTCTTGCCGGTCGGGGCCTCACCTGGTGGCTGGTGGGCTTCTCTCTCATCGCGGCCAATATCTCCACCGAGCAGTTTGTGGGAATGTCCGGCTCGGCCGCAAATTGGCTTGGCATGGCCGTAGCGTCGTATGAGTGGATGGCCGCGATCACGCTGGTGCTGGTGGCATTTTTCTTCCTCCCGCGTTTTCTGCGAACCGGAATTTACACGATTCCGGAATTTCTTGAATACCGCTTCGGCCTCTCGGCACGGCTCGCCATGGCTCTTCTAACAATATTTGTCCTGGTGGTGATCCCGACCGCATCCGTCATTTTCAGTGGTGCGAAGTTCATCTCCGGCTATTACGCGGGCACCCCGATCCTTGGGAATTTGGTTGCCGGTTGCTGGCTCATCGGCATCCTCTCGGCGGCCTATGTTTTTGCGGGTGGTCTCAAGGCCTGCGCGTGGACCGATCTCATCTGGGGAGCGGGGCTTATCCTCGGCGGCGCAGTCGTCATGTGGCTGGCCATGCAGACCCTTGGAAACACCCCAGCGGAAACCCTCATCACCACGAAGGTCGCCAATTCACAAGCCACCGTGCAGGACCTCCAAAACGCCGGGGCCTGGGACCGCCTCTGGCTCCTGAACGACGGGCGCGACGGCGAGGCTGTGGTGCGAAACGGCCCCAATGGCTCGGGTGGAAAGCTCCACATGGTGCGACCACTGGAGGACACCGACATCCCCTGGTCGGCTCTCCTTCTGGGGCTCTGGATTCCAAACTTCTTTTATTGGGGCCTCAACCAATACATCGTCCAGCGCACTCTCGGCTCCAAATCCCTCGCCGAAGGCCAGCGGGGCATCGTCTTCGCCGCCTTTCTCAAACTCATCATCCCCTTCGTAGTCGTAATTCCAGGCATTCTCGCTTACAATCTCTTTTCGAATGACCTCCACCAATCCGCTGCCCCAAAAAATGTAGCTGCCTTTGAATCGGCGCTACCCAATGCCACCACTTTTGTGGACGAGGGCATGGTGCGCAAACAGCCGGAACTCGCCCTTAAAGCCCTGCAACGCAATGCCAATCTCGCCGGCGAATCAGCAGAACCCTCGAGCGATCCCGTCGTTATGGCTGAAAAAATCAACCAACTCTCGGCGAAGGCGCTTGCCGCAAATAAAACGCTCGTCGAGGGCCCTCATCTTATCGGCTTCGACTACGACTCCGCCTTCCCCGTTCTCGTTCGCAATCTCCTGCGGGAGCACTGGTATCTCTCCTGGTTTGTTCTCGCGGCCCTCTTTGGTGCTGTCGTCAGTTCCCTGGCCTCGATGCTGAACTCCGCCTCGACCATCGCCACGATGGACCTCTACGCCAAAGCGGCGAAGGTTACCGACGGGGCCCAACTCGTCAAGGCGGGCCGCGTGTTTGTCGTCATCTTCGTTTTGGTCGCGATCCTTGTGGCGCCCCATTTCGACAACCCCAAACTGGGAGGCATCTTCAAGATCATCCAGGAATTCCAAGGGTTCGTATCCCCAGGAATTCTGGCCATCTTTCTCGTTGGATTCTTTGTTCCACGCGCCCCGCGCTATGTGGGCATAATGGGCATTCTTCTGAATGTCGTTGCCTATGGAGCGCTGAAATGGGGACTTGGTGACGCCATTGTTTCAGCAGGTCTCTGGTTTGCGCCATCCATCTCTTTCCTCGACCGCATGGCGATCTGCTTCCTGCTGGTGCTTCTGGCCTCGGGCATTGCCACCCTTCTCCACCCGCTGCGCGAACCCGTAAAAATGCCGGTCAACGAGGCCATGTCTCTCGCCCCGTCGCGCTTCGCTGCTTTCGCCGGCGTGGGAGTCATCCTGCTGACCATCGTTCTTTACGTTGTCTTCTGGTAAAAACCAGGACGCAGGAAAGCCGTGGAGAAATCCACGGGGAGAGGAAGCGAGGGGATGCTCTTGTGCTTGCCGGGAGAAAAATTACGGAAGCATACGGAGCCCCTTGGCCGAGTCGTGGAGCCGAACGCCCTTGGGGACTTCGATGGGCTTGGTGGCTAAGCCGTCCGTCGCGTCCTTAAACGCAAAGCCAAGCAGGTCTTCGTAGACGACATCAGCGGTGTGTTGGGCGTAGCTGACGCGGTTCTGATAAAGGGCATGGGCGCTGTGGTTTTCCGGCAAAGGATTCGGGAATGCCGTGGTGGGGGAAAAAGCATAGATATCCGCTGTCACGGTTTGGACGCCCGTTTTTTTGTCCCTGACCAGAAACACGGGAACGCAACCCTCCGCCGGATAAGCGGCGAAACCTCCCCATCGAGCCCCCTCGCCCGAGGTGTTGATTTTTCCGTCACTCACCCACACCGACTGCACAGCATCTGCTTGGAAGGTGATGCGTTCGATGAGCGCGGAGTCCACAAGTTTCGCGGCGGTGGCGCGCACCTCGCTGAAATTTCCCGAGACGAGATACCAGCGGATGGCCAGCGAGTCGCCGCGTGCGACCATCACTTTTGTGGCTTGCTCGGCGACTTCATAGTCACGCAGGGCGCCATCGCCCGAGGTCCCCCAGAGGAAGAGGCGGCTCCCCTCGACCCGGTGGGGAATATTTGGCGCGGGCGCGTTTTTCTTTTGCGACGCGACATTCCTCACTCCAAAAACCAAGGCAAGCGCCGGGGAATTGTCGTCCTTCGCATCCCCCACCCATGCGGCCCAGCCACCGGACTCCGGCAATTTCCGCTCTTTGTTTTCATGCCAACTCCACACGCCCTCGACTTTCTCCCACGAGCCATCGGACTTCGAGACGATGGTTTCCGGAAGGCTGGATTTGCGCACGCCGCCCCATGGCGAGCTGATGTAATCCACCGGCAAGTCGCCGAAATTGTGGAGGATTTGGGTGACCTCCAACGCACCGCCTCCGATATCACGGTAGGCGGTGTAAACGAGCAGTTCGGATTTCCAGACACACGGTGATCGGGCCTGCTGCATCCAGTTCACCAATTCCAGCGTTCTGGTCTTTGGATTCCAACGCTTCCTCAGGCAGGGTGAATAAAAGGGCGCAGAGGCCGTGCCGCCATCGTATCCATCGCCTTCAATATAGATTCCCGATTGGTGAACAAAATAGAGGAGCGGATATACGCTGCTCCACGAGGCTTGGTTGGCAACTTGGTAATTCTGAATCGGGACGGCGAGTTCCTCGCTGGTGGCGACGAGTTGCCAGACCTCGTCATTCCATGGAGAGGCGACGCGCTGTGGCGGGATGGATTCGCCATAGGGCCCACGCAGAGAGTAAATCTGGCCGCCCTTGCCGATACCGAGTTGCCATTTTGCACTTTTGATATCAGCGAGAAAAACCAACTTTTCATCGAGGCCCGGGGTCCAGACTGAACCCGAAGGCTGGTAGTCGAAAGAGCATGTCGCCTCGTCTGGAGCAGGGGCGTTTCCCGATTCGGGAAAAACATCAAGGACCGAGCTTTGTTGGAGGTCGGGAGCAGCAAATCCACTTCCGCACGGGCAGGCCAGCACAACCATCAGAACCATCCCCCAAAGCGTCGCCTGTTTCCCTTGAGCGTTCCCACGAAGAGGCGCAGCGAACTCCTCTGGCGCATCGAGAGGGTCGTCTGGCGATGAGAAGCCCTTATTTTTCATGGCGCCCGGGAAATGTGAGTTCAGCGATACCGGATTTATCGAGGTCACCAAATCCTTCTGAGACCATGCGGTCGAATTGCTTTGTGGCAGCTTCGGCAAGCGGAAGATTGAGGCCGTTTTCGCGGGCGAGAGTGAGCGCGATGCGACTATCTTTTGCGGCGTGGGCACCAGAGAAGAAGCAGGAGTGGTCCCGGTTCTGCATGTCTTCGCCATCAGTTCTCAGGACCCGGGAGTCGGCACCTGTCTGGGAAAAAACCTCGCGCAGGAGGGTGAGATCAAGGCCAAGCGCAGCTCCGAGACCGAGACCTTCGGCGAGTCCGGCGGTGTTGATATTCATGACCATGTTGACGAGTGCCTTGACCTGAGCGGCCTTGCCCGCTGCACCAATGTGGCGGAGCGAGTGGCTAAGATCCTTGAGGATCGGTTCAGCCCGTTGGAATGCCGCGAGCGATCCGCCGGTCATCAGATAGAGAGTTCCCTCGCGGGCTTGGGTGATGCTGGAGGCCATGCAGGCTTCGAGAGAATCCGCACCGGCCGCATGGGCGAGGGCCTCGACATCACAGTGGATTTCTGGCGAGACAGTGGCGCAGTTCACAAAAAGTTTGCCGGTGGCGCCGACGAGGAGGCTATCGCCGCTCTCGGTAAAGATCGCTCGCATGGCCTTGTCGTCTGTCACGACCGTGATGATGACGCTGGCCAGCTCGGTGGCTTGGGCGAGGGTTTTGCAAACTTCCGCACCGATCTCATTAGCCAAGTCGGCGGCGAGAGTGGCGTGGTTGTCGTAGACGGCTGTGACGCTGTGTCCTTTGTCTTTCAGGCGGCGGGCCATGTTGGATCCCATGCGACCGACTCCTACAAATGCTATGGTTTCATTTCGAGACACGAGTGCTTTGTAAGCTGCGCGGCACGGTTTGTCGTGTATTTCCTTACCGACTTCCACGAAGACCAAACCCACCATCAGGAAGGCAGCGCCCCCCGGTGCTTTCAGCAAACCGTCTTGAGTTCGATGCCGAGAAGGGCTGCGAGTTTTTTGAGTTTTCCTGCGATGTGTCCGACCCCGATGGCGCAGTGGTGGGCAGGGCCGTGGGCATTCCATTGCTCCATGAAAGCGCGGGCTCCGATCGGGAATTTGTAGCGGCTGTTGGTGTTTCCAATTTGGAGAATGGGGCCGGGAACGGATTTTCCCTCGGCGACGAGAAATTCCGGGCGTCCATTCGCTCCCTCGATCACGGAGAGAAGGGTCACGGAGCCGTGACGCACGCTCATTTCGACGGAAAGACCGCGGCCGACTTTGCCATGGTAGACATCGAGCGGACGGACCTTGGTTTTGCTGGAGGCGATCTTGATGTGGCCCGGGCCGTCATGGCCGAGAAGGATGATGTCCTCTCGGAAATCGGCGGCGTAGTATTCGGTAAAGGAACCTCCAACTCCAAAAGTGTCCATGATTTTCATGGCTTGGGCGTTTTTGACCTCGTATTCGCCGGCGACGGGAACACCTCGTCCTGTGAGCAGCGAATTACCAAGGATCACGGATGTCATGACATCCTCGTTCTCATCCGAACCAGTGCCCATGTAGTAGTAGGCCATCGAGCCGAGGCGGTGCTTCTCGACGAGTTGGTCGAGGGCAACGGCTGTCCGTGCGGCGCGGACGAGTTCGTCCGGCGAGACATCGGGCTGGATGTCGAACGCCTCGCGGAATTCCGCGATCTTGCCTTGAACTGAGGCATCCCCCACCCCGCGTCGGAGGGAGGCGAGCTCCTCGACTTCCAAGATTTCCATGTGGCCACCGAAGCAGGCGAGCTGGCCGGTGAGATCGGTGTAGATGTCCAGCATGCCATTGTAGTAATGGCCGAGGAGTCCCATGCGGTTGTTGGACATGGTGTGGGCGACGCGGGCGGCCTCGATCCATTCGTCGAGTTCGATCCAGACGGGATCGTTGTCCAGGAGCGTGCCGGTGACTTGGTGGAAATCGATGCGGGCGCGCTTGAAGGCATTCGCGATCTCGGGAACCGGGCAGGCGGCGCACCAAGCAAGCCAGTCGCCAGTCATTTTCGTGCGATTGCCAAGGTTGTTGAATGCCTCGTAGTCAATCGCCTCGCCGGGTTGGAGGTTCATGATCACGACGGGAACCTTGGCGCGCTGAGCCACCGGAAGAACGGTGGAGGAAAGCGCGTAAGTGGTGACATAGAGGAAAACGATGTCCACCTCCGAGCGCCGGAAGAAGCTGCCGGCCTCGGCGGCGCGCTCCGGCGAATCCACCAGACCCGCGTTGCAGATTTCGACTCCGGGGCGAGTGAGTTTGTCCGAGACCTGGGCGACATATCCCTCGAGGCGTTCCTTGAGGCCCTCGAATTGAGGCCAGTAGGCCTCGAGGCCGATGCCGAAAAGTCCGACGCGAAGGGGGCGGGTGGTATTCATATTTTTTAGGATGTTGAAATCAACAGATCGCATTAATGGCCGGCGGATTCGCCGCCGAGGTAGTTGCCGTATCCGACGATCGCTGTGGAGGCGACCAGGATCAGAAGGCCAAGGAAGACCAGATTCATTGTCTTGCGACTGGAGCCGCGCCATTCGTGAAGAAAGATTCCCCAAATCGTGCTGAAAATGATGATCGACGCCATGTGGAGGGTCCAACTGGAGAAGGTGTAGGCACCCATTTTCGTCTCACCCATACTGTAGAAGAAAAACTGCAGATACCAGGTCACTCCGGCGAGGGCGCAGAAGAAATAATTTCGCAGGAGGGGAGCAGGCCCCTCGTAGCTTGCGGCTCCTCCGGAAGCCCCATGGGCTGCGGCCTCGCGGTTGGCGGCAATCTCGGGAGCGGCCGAGATCATCATGCCCTCGGCAGCACTCATCTCGGAGATGTGGGAGGGACGCATGTTGAGGTATTCGTGGCTCGACCGGTTGCGGATATTCAGGATCAGGCACCAAATGAAATTCGTGGTGAAACCGCCCCACAGCACAACGACCAGAACAGGGAGATTTTGCCAGAGAAGACTCCCGCCGGAAGCTTCCAATGCCGCCTTGGTGATCTCACCAAGCGGCTTGCCGGCGGCCAGGCCGTAGGCGAAGCAGGAACTCATAACACCAGCAAAGACGGCAACGAGCATGCCTTTCTTGAAATCGAATTCCTTGATGGCTGCCGCTTTTTCCTCTTGGGAAAGTTCCTTTTCCTTGGACATTCCCGCCGCTCCGCTGATTCCTATGCCGACGAGGCAGGCCAGCACACCAGCGAGAACGATGAGGCCGGAGTTCGTGGCCAGAAGCTCACCGAATTTTCCGTCAAAAATCGGCGGCATGAGCGTGCCGAAAGCGGCACAAAAACCCAGCGCCACCGCCATGCCGAGAGCAATCCCGAGATAGCGCATGGTAAGGCCAAAAGTGAGGCCACCGATCCCCCAAAGGATGCCGAAGATGTAGGACCACATGAGAGAGGACTGCGGTGCGGCGGCGATATGGCCGAAGAGATCCGGCACGAGCAGGCTGGCGAGTGCGGAGGGCGCTATGACCCAACTGAAGACACCACCAACGATCCAGTAGGTCTCCCAAGACCACCGTTTCACGCCGCGGTAGGGAATGTAGAAACTGGCGGATGCAAGGCCGCCAAGCCAATGGAAGAAGACGCCGAGTGCAAGGTTCATGGTGTAAAGTTTGGTGGAGGGTGGAATTTAACCGCGTTTGGAAAGAACTGCAGACTCGTAATTTTTGACCTCAGACATCCAACCAAAATCTTTGGGAACATCCTGACACCGGCAATATTCCTCCCATATCGCACCGAGCGGAAGCGTCTTGGCTTCTTCCATGAGCGCCAGGCGGGTGGTGAAGTCTCCGGAGGCTTCGGCCTCGCGCAAGAGCGCTGCGGGCTCGAGCAATGCGGCGAGGACGGCCTTGATGGTCGAGCGGGTGCCGATGACCCAGGCCGCGATGCGGTTGATGCTGGCATCGAAGAAATCGAGCCCGATGTGTGTGCGGCCAAGAAATCCGCCACGCACGAGTTCCTCCATGATGGCACGCGTGGGATCATCCATCAGCACCACATGGTCACTGTCCCAGCGGACGCCGCGACTCACATGGAGCAGGATTTCGGGAACAAATTGCAGGACGGAAGAGATTTTATCCGAGAGGTTTTCTGTGGGGTGGAAATGACCGGCGTCCAGGCAATAGAGGAGTTGGTTTTTTATGGCGTAGCCAAGGTAGAACTCGTGGGAGCCGACGACATAGCTCTCCGAGCCGATGCCGAAGAGTTTGCTCTCCACGGCGTCGAGGTTGAGCTTGCGGTCAACCGGAGCTGCAAAAATCTCGTCGAGCGAGGCCTCAAGGCGCTCGCGGGGCGACTTACGATCATACGGTATGTCCTTCGAACCATCGGGAATCCAGACATTCGTGACTACCGGCGAGCCGATCTGCTTCGCAATTTCCGCGCCGATCTTACGGCAAGCTATGCCGTGGTTGATCCAGAATTCGCGGACCGCCTTGTCCGGATGCGAGAGAGTGAGTCCATCGGCGGCGAGCGGATGGGAGAAATAGCTCGGATTGAAATCAACCCCGAGTCCCTTCGCCTTGCACCAATCCACCCAGCTTTGAAACTGAGTGATCGTGTAGGCATCGCGATCCACACGGCCAGCGGAAAGGTCGGCGTAGCAGGCATGGACATTCAATCGGTGCTTGCCGGGAATGAGCGAGAGCGCCTGGTCGAGATCTGAACGGAGCTCAGAGATCGTGCGGGCCTTGCCGGGATAGTTGCCCGTGGCCTGGATGCCGCCACCTTCGAGTTTTGACCCGTCTTTTTCAAAGCCGCCTACATCGTCACCCTGCCAGCAATGGAGGGAAATCGGCGTTGCGGCCAGAGTGGTGAGAGCGGCTTCGGTGTCCACGCCAAGAGCGGCGTATTGATCACGGGCGGAGGTGTAATTATTCATGCAAAGGGAGTATTTGAGCGGGGGTGGCGGATTAGGGTTTCGCACAGAAAACTAATGCATCGCCTCCAAGCGGGGAATACTTAGAATGATCATTCCTATACAAAATATGACACCTCCAAAAGGCGACTATTTCGTCTACATTTCGACAACTCCAGAGCGGGCCCGCTGGGGAGTTGAGGTTTTAGGGTGTGGGTTTACGAAGGTCGCTTCACATCAGCCCTACCCGGCTCCAGGCCATCCAGAGGATCACCATTTTGACTATAAAAAAGGTCGCACCCTTCAAGCTTTGCAAATCCTTTTCATTTCCGATGGCAGTGGATGGATTCAGACGGCGACACGCGAACGCCAGCGGGTCACCGCCGAATCGGTGGTTTTCCTTCTGCCTGGGGAATGGCACCGATACCGCCCCGATCCCAAGACAGGCTGGAGGGAACATTGGGTGGAATTGGATGGGTGGGTGGTGCAGCGTTTGATCGAGGAGGAAGTCATCAACAGCCGGCAGTGCGTTTTTCAGGGCGTTGAAGGCACTGGCATCGCGGAGATTTTTCAAAAACTGCACGGGCTTGTCTCTGATAGTCGCCCATACACCGTGCCAGAACTGGCGAACACAGCGCACCAACTCCTCGGGCTCTGCACGGAATTGCAGAACTCGGGCAAAATCCCCTCGAGGATCGCGGGAGTCGTCCGCCGTGCGGAGGAGCACCTTGCTGGGCCACACAGCAGAGATGTGGATCTGGAAGCGCTCGCGCGAAAACTCGGAGTGGGCTACTCCTATTTCCGCCGTATCTTTCGCGAACAGACCGGCCTCTCACCGTGGCAATATCTCCTGCGATCGCGTCTCGCTCGCGCGCAGCGCATCATGGCCTCCGGCGAGGAGACGCTCGCCTCGATTGCCGAGACAGCCGGGTTCGGTTCCGCCTTCCACTTTTCCGCTGCCTTTAAAAAGGCCCACGGGGTGTCACCGGACACCTGGCGCAAAAGTCTTCGGCGCTCATAGAGACGCCGCTACAAGGCAAGTCGGTCCGTTTTAGCGGCTGTCTATGAATGCCGGAATCGAAAGGATAAAACCGCTGAAAATCGGCCGGAACTATCACCCTGGCCATTTGGCCATTTTCCAGCCTTTGATTTTTATGCTACGGGTGTTGCGTGTTGAAGATCCTCCCTTTCCTTCTGGCCGTGACCTTGCTGGCCGACACACAGGAGTTGCCGTTGAGCTCTATCGAATCGGTCAGGAGGCAGGCGGTGAAGCACCTCAAGGTCGAGATCGAGGGCACCGTTCTTTTTGTTTATTCTAAACATTCCGCGATGGTTCTCCACGATGGGACTGCGAGTTGCTGGGTGGGAACTTCTGCGCCGTTAAACGAAAACATCAAATATGGCTCGAAAATTCGAGTCACCGGTCAGACCTACATCCACAGCTCTTACTTAGCGAATATTGAAGAAGCCACAGCAGAGTTTCTCGGAGAGGGTTCCATCCCGGAACCTCGCCAGGCAAGTGCCCAAGATCTGTTTGCCCAGTGGATCGACACCCAGTGGATTCAAATCGAAGCTCTTGTGGTGGGAACTGAGGAGGACGGTCTCGCTTTCACGCTGGTTCTCGACATCGCTGGTAATCAAACTGGAAGAACTCACCGAAAAAGCCGAAAGCGGGAATGCGCAGGCCCAATGTGACTTGGGAATTCTCTATTATATGGGCCGCGATATGGAAAAAAACCTAGAAAAAGGAGCCGAATGGCTTCTTAAAGCTGCTAATCAAGGCCATCCCGAAGCCCAATATGCAACTGGTCGTTGTTACTTCTACGGGCGCGGAATGCCAAGGAATAAGGAAATTGGTGTCGGATGGTATTATAAATCAGCAATGCAAGAGAATATCAATGCAATCTACGCCTTGGGGGAATGCCTCTTTCAAGGCGAAGGGGTGCAAAGAAATCATGTCGAATCAATCAATTGGTATTCCAAGGCGGCCGCCAAAGGAGAACGCGGCGCCCAATTCAGCGTCGCCAGAATTTTGGAAATAGGAGACCCTTCTGTGCGCAACCCACTCAAAGCCCTCGAACAATACAAAAAATCGGCACAAGATGGGGACTCTCATTCGGAGTTTTTGGTTGGAACTTTTTACGAAGAGGGTAAGACAGGCCAGCTAGACTTAAACAAAGCGATTCAAAGCTATAAGAAGGCTGCCCGAGATTCGGAGTTGGCCCGCGTGAAATTGGCCGGCTTTTACGCAAAGGGAGTTGGCGTCACGCTTGACAGTGTAGAAGCATACAAATGGCTTGAATTAAGCAAATTGAGGGTTGAAAGCGATCCTCCAACCAGACAAATCAAGCAACAATTGGAAACAATCCTAACCCCAGTGCAGATCAAGAGTGCACAAGCACAAGCGGAGGCTTTCGCCAAAGAGTATAACATACAGCAGCAGTCAATGGCATTTGATTTTGGATATCAACCCAAGTAATCCGAATCTATTTACTCTTCATTATTGTTTTAGAAAAATGTAATAAATTTAAAGACAGTAGCTTTCTACAACATGAAACGACTTCCAATTTTACTCGTCGCCATTCTCACATCCTCGCTCTTGGTATCCGCTGCACCCTCCCCACTCGACTACACCTACGGCTACTGGTCGGGAATCTGGCGCCGGGACCCCGGTTCACCCGATCCCGCCCTGCTTTGCATCGAGTCGGGACATTACGGATTCCAGTGGAACATCAAAAACCCAAGCAATATCCGCTTTGGACTCCTGAATGACAAGGCCGGCTACCTTCAGGCTGGAGGCGCAGGCCTCGAGCGCCTTCGAAATCTGCCAGAGGGCAAGTTGGAGGCCGAAGTCAAGATCGCCGGCCGCACTTACAAGATGACTGGTTGCCGTGCGGGACTGGACATAAAAAGAGACACTCAGCTTGCGGATGTCTGGCTGTGGGAATCCGCCCGCATCGCCCAGCATTATGAACTCCGGGAATTGCGCTTCGAGGACGCCGAGGGGAATATTCTTCCCGCCATCGGCTCGCTGGGCGTGGTAGCATGGCCCCAGAGTCTGAACTTCACGCTCCAACTCCGACCCGAGTTCGATCTTGGGAATGGACTCGCCCCCGGGCGCAAGGGCAGCGCATTCTCGGTTCGCAGCGAACCTTTAAAAATCGCGGATGCTCCCGGTATGGATTCCCCTGCTTTTACCGCTGAGTGCTGGTTCCTGCGCGACGATCGCACGAGATCCATCGGCGGAATCCTTTTTGGAAAAAACCACAATGAAAACCAAAACGGCTATTTTGGCGTGGTTTTGGGCCGTTGGGGAAAAATCGATGCCTACATAAACATTGGCGGCGGCCCGCAAAATATCCATCGGGTGTCGGCGAGTGCGGCGGATCTTGATACAAAGAGCATATGGCACCATGTCGCCCTGTCCTACGACGGAGCGACCATGCGCGTTTACACGAATGGAAGATTGCTCGGTCAAAAGCCCATCAACCTCCCCCGAACGCCCGGCACCGGAGCACTCCACATCGGCCGACGCCCAGATGGAGCAGTCCCCATAGAGGCCGTCTTCGACGATGTGCGGGTGTGGAATCGCGCCCTGTCCGAACAAGAGATCGCTGCGATTTTCCGAAATCCCGACACACTTCCATTGCAGGGTGGGTTGGTTTACCAATCGAACTTCGACGAGCCACCTGCGATAACCCACCCCGTCTGGAAGGACGCCGAGATTTCTCTCCGTTTCAAGGCCGGCGACTTGGATAAGGTTGCGGAGCGCAAAATTTCGGGCGACTGGACAAATCCCCGCAGCGAGAGCGTCACAATGAACTGCAATCTCCCCGGATCACCCAAGCCGGACGAGGGAGTTTCGATCCAAGTCGCAGCCAGCGGCAACCAGACAGTGCCGACGGCGTTCGACCCAAGCTATGGCTGCATCGTAGCCAGAGCCGCTTTCAGCAACAAGGTGCCGACTGCCCAGCTCCTCAAGCGGGAATATCCTCGCGGCGAGGGCGATGCCAGGAACTGCGATGAATTTCTTGTTCAAGTGGATAACCAAGGCGCGGAACCACGCCATGTGCCGTTCCTGCTGGAAATCCTCGGCACCGCCAGCATCACCGGCCTCGTTCCCATGCTCTGCGAGCCCGATGGCACGCCCACTGGCATTCCCGTGCAGCTTTCCAAGAACTGGCACCACACCGTTCTCCCCGATTACCTGCGCGCCTACACGCTCCTACCCGCAGCACCCGGCAAAACCTCGTATCTCCTGCGAGTTGTATATGGCTTCTACGGATCCCTGCCCACAGCCAGCACCAGCCAACTCTCGCTGGTCGGATGGGGCGATACCACCAACGGGCGCTGGGATCAGCTCGCCATCGGCTCCTACGGCGAAACGATCTGCTTCAACCCCGAATTCTCCGCGAGCACGAGCGCCATCACCGATGTCCGCTCGCTCTTCACCCGCATCGGCAAGGATGGGAAAAAATGGCAATGGTCCGAAGCCGGATGGGGTGGCGATTGGCTCTCGGTCAATGGTCCCACTGGGAAAAAACTCATGCTCGCCCGCATGAAAACCTCGTATCTCTCACACGGCCCCTGCCTGCCAGAGACGGTTTACCAAGGCAGCTACGGGGCAAACGGCGAGGTCGAACTTAAGGCCGAGGTCTCCACACCTCGCACCGACGACCATGCGAAGACCTTCATTCGCCTGCGCTACGACTTCCGCACGGAACTCCCCACCAAGGATTCTTGCCTCTTCCGACTCGGGCAGGGCAAAGTTTTTTGCCCGAAAATTGCCATCGGAAACCGCAATGGATTGATTCAGGAGCTCGACGCCCCGAAGGGATTAAAGGCCACTGAACTCGCTCTGGATCACTTTACCCTCACCGGTCCCAAACCATGGTGGGTCGGCTTCCCAGGGTCGAAAGTTCATGACAAGCCCAGCGGCAGCCGGGGCTTTGTCGTTCGCTCCTACCGCGCAAACTTCGGCGGAAAAACCTACGACTCCCCCACCCTCTCGCTGCCCGTGGGCGAACTCGGCAGCGAGGGTCGATGCCATGTCGACGCCATCCTCGTGCCCCCTGCGGGAATCGAAAAATACCAAGCAGGTGACTCGGTGGAGATGGATATCGAAATCGACGTCATACCAGCCGAAGTGGACGACTACTACGGCCCTAATGAAGCGTTCCGAAAGCACATTGCCGAAAACCCGGGCTCCTGGAAAACCTTCCACCGGCTGGCCGTCGCCAACGACCTTCAATTCGAGGTGCAAGGCGGCACCGTCCTGCGCAACTTCCCAATCGTCGTGAAAGCCGACCCCGGAGCCAGTATGGTTCGCCTCAAAATCCAAGGCGGTGCCGGAGCAGTCCCCGTGCGCTTTGAGGGCCTCGACACCGCCAAAGGGTGGCAGCTCGGCAGGGTCGTTTCTGGCGGCGGAATGCTGGACGAATACCTCCCCAAGCTCACCCAACTGGCACCCTCCCTCGCCGCTCGCCTCGAGCCAACAACCGAACGCCTCGACCAAGCGGTCCACGGAAATGATTTCTGGGAAACCTCGTTCGACCCGGATTCAAAGACCTACGCCCTCACCTACAACCTCCCCCTCGATGACAAAACCGAATCCACCTGGATCCTGAAAAAAACCCCATAGTCTTACCGCACGTCCAGCGCCTCCTCGCGCAGCATCTCCAATACGCATGGCAGGTCCAGACGATAGCCTGAATAGCACAGGAATTGAATGCCGGAGTTCTACAGAATCTCTGCAAAGCCTTATGGACACAAAGCGCAAAAGGTGACGATACGCGGGACTGGTGACCCCTTACACTGGAGGGATAGTCTCTGTGCCATCCCACTTCCGCAGCGCAGGCGCCCCTGTCCCCCTCAACAACCCTTTGCGCCTGAAGCTTGGGCGCCGACAGAGCACCGCCCTCCAGCGGAACGACGGGCGACCCCCATTTCATGCGGTTTCAAGAGGGGAAAGACGGGCGTGGGGGAGTGGTGCGCGATACAGGGTTTGAACCTGTGACTTCTTGCGTGTGAAGCAAGCGCTCTACCGCTGAGCTAATCGCGCAAACTGT
>Ga0247844_1005506_pt1 | contig 16107 bp, 14 predicted proteins | sample LaCtaG_FD_192421 | JGI IMG/M metagenome (GOLD analysis project Ga0247844, IMG submission 192421) | Freshwater microbial communities from meromictic Lake La Cruz, Castile-La Mancha, Spain - LaCruzMarch201714.5m_1 | ecosystem: Environmental > Aquatic > Freshwater > Lake | place: Spain: Castile-La... | reverse complement strand
TATACAAATGTTAAAATATTAGATTTATTTTTAGGTGAAACGAATATTGCTGATGTAATTTTCGACTTGTTTATTGATTCTAAAGCGAAATTGATTGTCCTAAAGGCTCCTTTAAATTATAATTATCATAGTATTGAATTAATGTTGAAAAAGATATTTATCAGTAATAGAAATGTTTGTGATGTAGAAAAAGAAATAATAAACCGAAATGGAAAATCGTCATATTATATTTATTATATTTATTCTAAATTACAAGATTATAGAAAACTTGAAAATCCAGAATATGAAAAAACAGAAGAATATGATCCGATGAATCCAGAATATGAAAAAAGAGAAGAATATGATCCTATGAACCCATGGATGTAAAAAAACTTTTGAAATAAAAAAATTGAAAAATAAATTTTATATTAATTTAAAAGAATATAAATCAGGATAATAAATAATTATGTCTCTTAAGGAAAATGCTTTTTCAAGTTTAAACTCAGTTATATTTACGTTCATTAACATGATATCTCAAAAATATAATATCAATAATGAAGAATTAAAATTATTGTGGGAAGGTGGTGTTATATCATCTCCTGTCCCATCAACTATTACACAACAAGTACCTTCATCATCTGTACCAACGGTTGTATCAACGGCTGTTAAAGAATTAGAAAATTTAACAAAATCACAATTGATTGAAATGTGCAAGACTAAAAATTTAAAAGTTTCTGGTACTAAAAATGAATTGATTAATAGAATTTTAGATTCCGAATCTATTATAGCAAGACCTACTACTAATGTACTTACGATACCTCGGGTTATACAAGTTGAATCACAGACTCCGCCTATTATTAAAAAACTTGTAGAAAAAATTCCTAAATTAGAAATTAAACGAAATTCTGATGGATATTATGTTCACGAAGAAACGTCTTTTGTTTTTGATACAAAATCTCAAAAAGTTTATGGAAAACTTATTGAAAAAGAAGTGCATGAATTAACTGCTGAAGATATAGATATTTGTAATAAATATAAATTTTCTTATATATTACCAGCTAATTTAGACAAGAAAATTAATATTTTAGACGTAAAAGTAGATGAGTTAGATGATGACGTTGAATTAGAAGATGATCTTGATGATGAATTTAACGAAGATTTAGAGGAAGAAATAGAATTAGAAGAAGATGAATATTATGAAGAATAAATGAATAAACTTTTTTTATTATTTAAAAAAATCAATTAAATAATAAAAACATATGTCATATCGAAAATTAAGTACGATAGGTGTTACAACCAAAGAAACATTTGATGTTTTAATTCCCGAAATTCAATCAGCCGAAGATAAAAAGAATATGTTAAGTGCATTTAGAATTTGTCTTATTGATGTTTATGCAGATTGGTGTGGTCCTTGTAAATTAACTGCTTCTGCTTTTGCAAAAATGTTTAAAAATTACAATTTAAATGGCGTGGTTGGATTAGCAAAAGAAAATGTTGAACTTGGTTTGTCTCGAAGTGTTCAAGTTATTCCAACATTTCAATTTATTGTCGATGGAAAACTTGAATCAATTATAACAGGAGCTGATATGGATAGCGTGGAAGAAAAATTAGTAAGTTTGATACAAAATTTTGGAGGAGGAGGGCAAGTTCAGGAATCTGGACAGGAATCTGGACAGGAATCTAGACAGGAACCTAAAGAAAATTAAAAACATTATCTGTAAATTTACGTCATATTTTTTCTTAACCACAATAACAGGTTAAGAAAAAAATCATAAATATTTTACCAAATATTTGGTAAATCAGGTAATTCAAATTTATATTTATTCGCTAAAATAATTACTGCAATAATAATTAGTGCAATAATAATCCATCCCCACCAAGGAAAACCGTTTACACTTTCTTCATAATTTTCCTTAAGTCTTTCATCTCTTTCCTTAAGTTTTTTATTTGTGTCTTCAGTTAATTCTTCGTACATTTCCTTAACTAATTCATTTTCGAACCTTTCTTGTTCTTCATCCACGTAATCTTCATCTTCTTCATATTCATATTCTTCACTTTTTGTTTCTCGCTCTTTTGTTAATTCCAACTGCTTTGTTAAATCATCAGATGTTATTTGCTCTCCATAATTATCATTAAAGAATTTAACCGTAAGTTGCTCAGGTGTCATCGACGATTCAGGACGGTAAATATTATTGATATAAAGTACATCCCATGGAGAAAATCGTAAATTTTGGGTTGTTCCTTTCCCAGGCATATTGCATTTGTCAAGACCAGTATTACAAGCAACAATTTCACCTTTAACTTTCTTACATCCGGTAAAACAATTTTCTACATCTCCTAATGTTATATCAGGTGCTTCTTTATTTGCTTCATCCTTACAAAGAACATTACCTGGGTAGAAATAAAGCATGATCGAACGAGGGTCAAATTCTGAACCATTTATCTGGTCTACCTTATATTTTTCAACAATATTTTCTTTGATAGTTTCAGCGTCCCATCCTTGCGACTCACTTGCCCATTTTGTCACATGACAAACGGCCCAATTTATCGGTTTGCCGTTAGGATTTGAATGTTCATGTACCATTCCAATAGCATGTCCGAATTCATGTAATACTGTCGGTACATCAAACCATCCAAAATTCATACTTTCTTCACCTTTTTTAGCCTCTAAAGTATCAGTACCAATATATGACCATGCTCCTCCGGTTGGGTCAAAATCAATTTTGATATCAGCGAGATTTGGATTAAACAGTGTTTTTCTTGAGGGATCTGTGGGGTCAAAGAAATTAAATTTTAAATTTACCAATGGCATTGGTTTATAATTTGGATCAACTGTTACAGAAGCAGGTTTGTATTCAGGATAAACAATATCGTTAAAACGTTTCATAACTGTGTATATAATTGCATCTCTAACTGACATATCTTCGATTTCTTCTTGAATTGGATCCAACTTGAGAAGAACACCATTTCTGTCTACTGTTTTTTTCAATACAGCAGTTGATGTTCGTGGAGTTTTAGTATAAGAGTTTTTTGTTAAAAATCCAATATTTATAGTTGTATCTGCAGGCCAAATTTTACTTTTAAGGAAAGCTGCTCTAACTTTCTTAATTGTTTCACCACTTATTTTCTTAGTACCTTTTTTTTCAATAGAATTTCCTCCTTTTCTTTCTGATGGACTAACATATTTTTCAACTTTATTTAAAACTTTTTGAACAACATTCATTTTATTAGTAGTGCTTTTTTCAGGACACATTTTAATAATTTCATTTTTTTCCGATTCCGACATTTTTATTTAAAATAACATAATTTTTTTTATTTTTTTTAAATATTTGCGTGGTACATAAAGAAAAAATTGTTTTATTTTTATATCTTTTTTTTATTCTATGGGATAAAACAATAAAGAGATTGGGAAATAGGGTAAATAAATCTAAGTCATTTCGCAAAAAGTTTTTAAATTAGATTATATTAAAACAAAAATCAAGGTTAAATATAAAATAAATTAAATTAGAGTGCATTTGTGCAATAAATAAATCTAAATCTAATATTTTTTATTATTAGATTTAGATTTAAAGATAAACATTTTACTATAAAAAATGAACAATTTTAATGAAAATATTGTTATCACAGTACCTGAAAAAGGAAATGGTGAAATGGTATTAAATGTATATCATCATAATGAAGATTACTTTGTTGGTAGACAAATTACAACACTTTTAGGATACATAGATACAACAAAGACAATACGTAATAATGTTTCTAAATGTAATCAACTTGAATTCAAGAATTTACCTGATAATCTTAAGAGACCTAATTTAGACCCTCGTTTTATACTTATTAATAAAAAAGGTATTTTAGAAATTATTAATAAAACAAGTAAAGATATTTCATCAGAAGCAAATAATACTTTGAGAAAAATAGGTATTGATTATGAAAAAAAAGATATTTCACTAGATGTATCCGAAAATGAAAATGTATCCGAAAATAAAAATGTATCCGAAAATGAAAATGTATCCGAAAATGTATCCGAAAATGTATCCGAAAATGTATCCGAAAATGTATCCGAAAATGAAGTAATTTTAAATGAATTAACCGTTTATCACTATGATGTAAGACATGAATTTTCACAAGAATATTTTGTAGGATATCAAATTTCTGCTTTATTAGGATATACCAATACAAAACAAGTTATTATTAATAAAGTTTCTAAATGCAATCAACTACCTTTTCGCGATTTACCTGAAGAAAGTAAAAAACCAGACTTAGACCCTCGTACTATCCTTATTAATCGTGATGGTGCTATAGAGATTCTTCTCAAAACTCGTAAGCGTGTTTCTCCTGATGTTCTCCATATCCTCAAACGTTTCGGTATTGATACCACCAATCGTAAATGTCTTTCTAAAGAACAACAAACGCTATCAATAATTACAAATACTTTTAAGACTGAAAAATTCGAAGATCAATTTAAAGTTGGAAGATATTACATCGACTTATATTTTCCAGAATATAAAATTGTTGTAGAATGTGATGAGAATGGACATACGGACAGAAAACCGGCAGATGAAAGAAAAAGAATGGATTATGTTAACGAAAAATTAGATTTAACTGATGATAATTGGATTCGATTTAACCCAGATGCAAAAGATTTTGATGTTTCTAAAGTAACAGGAAAAATATATACCCGAATTAATTTATTAAAAAGTGTTCAAATCCAAGACCTTTTACAACAACATCAAACTCAAATTCAACCTCTTCCATTCCCAACTGAAAATGTTTCTGATGATGAATCAGATGATGAAGATGAAATAAACGAAGATGAAGCGATAAAAGATTTAGATGCTAATCATTCTTTCAAGCAAATAAGACAAATGTGTAAAGAACTTGAGATTATACAACTTGGAAATAAAATGGATATGATAAAAAGAATTGTAAAGTACAATAAAGAAACAACGAAAGAAGCGGAGAAAGAATCAAAAAAAGAAATTGAAACAATTGAGTTACAAAGATATTTAGAAGAACAAGAAAAGGGACAAACTTATATTTATCAATATAGCGATGAAGGAATTTTTGTTAACAAATTCAGAACGATTGAAGAAGCAAGTAAAAGAACAAAAACAGATGAACAAGATTTAAAAAATGTTTTAGAATCAAAAGCGTATAAAGCAAATAATTTCATATGGCGAAATGAAGAAACAATATTTTCTAAAGAAGAATTAAAAATGATAAATCGTAAGAATGTTGTGATAATTTTAAAAATGGATATGGAAGGAAATGTAGTAAAAACGTATAATACAATCCAAGAAGCATCAGATGATTCAAATTTAAGTCGAAATATAATAGATAGATTAACAATGGATGGCGAATATCGCGATGGTTTTCGATATGTTTTACCGAATAAAGATAATAAAATCAAACATTTGTCAAAGAAGGAAATCGAAGAAATAATTAGAAAAAACAAAGAAGGAAAAACAACGGGTGAATTAGCGAAAGAATATAATAAAAATGTAGCAACAGTTCGGCGACTTATTTTTTCACATAAAAAGAAAAATGGACTTATATAAAATTTTATTACCCATCGTTAGTAATAAAAAATTAAATTTTAAAAAAATATTTATAATAAAATGAAGTCTGTTAAAAGAAAATCTGTTAAAAATTTTTTTAATGATGGTATGGATCAACCAGAATTACCTGTTCTTTCTGTTCCACCAGAATTACCTGTTCTTCCTACTCCACCAGTTTTAATCAATCTCGAAAAATATATAGATTCAATTGATAGGTTTTATAATGAATCATTTATTAGTACAATATCAACTTTTAGGATGTATGAAAAAAAATACGCTGTGTCTGTCGGTTTTCAAGCAGAAGCAAATAATCATGTGGATGATAAAAAAATTCCACTTCCACCGGAAACAAATGATACATATGATTTTATCATACAAATGTTCAATTTTGATAATTTTGATAGAAATTTTATTTACAAAAACAAGCATTGTATATTAGATGATATTATCATGTCTGGATTTTATGATGAATTCGAGGAACTTATTTCTAGAATTGGTACTGTTGAAGAAGAAAAAGAAATAAAAGAAGAAACAAAAAAATATGTTATATGTTCAAACCGTGATAAAACAAAATTATCAAATAATAAACATTACAAAATAATTAACATTGTAGAAAATGTTAATTATAAAGAGATATTAAGCAAAGCATCAGAAAAAAAATTAAATTTAGATAAAATAAAAACATTTATTTTCTATTCGGTTTGTATCAAACCTAAAACAAGAGAAATGATTATGAGACATTATCTTTTATCTTTTATTAAATCATCTGAATTTAGAAAACAAAAACAAATAACCATTTCAACTGATTTTTCTCCCGAGAATAAAATTAATAATTTTTTATTAAATATAGGACATTACAAACCATTAGAATATATTACTATAAATTATAAAAAAATAAATGGTAAGATATATACTTTTTCTACTTGTGGAGAAACTACATTACTTAACCTATTAAATTTTTATTTTATAGGTGACGACGGAACATTTAATATTAAAGACACATATAGTCATTCATTAATATCATTCTATCGTAAGTATACTAATATGATGAAACAATTAGAAAACGAAATACAAACGACAAATGACTGGTTAAATGTAGTGAGTAATTTAGATTTAAATGTTTATGATAAAGAAGGAGTAATGTCCTATAACCTAAATATGTTTTTAATTATATAAAAATCTATTTAAAGATAAGATTTTTATATATATAGATGAATGAAATTAAATATGTTAAACCAAAAGAAGCATCAAGAGTTATCGGTGTCAACCTTGATACACTCAGAAGAATGGCAAGCAGAAATGAAATCAACCATATCCGCACGGATGCTGGCAGATATTTATTTGACATCTCCTCTTTCATCAATAGAGGAAATCATATTATACCTGAGAAAAAAAACATTTGTTATGCTAGGGTTTCTAGTAGAGGTCAAAAGAGTGATCTCCAAAATCAGATATCGCTACTTAAACAGCAATTCCCTTCCCATCAAGTCATTTTTGACTATGGCTCAGGACTTAACTTCAAAAGAAAAGGATTACTCCAAATCTTGGATCTTGCGTACCAAGGAAAACTCCAAGAAGTTGTGGTTACCTACAAAGACCGATTGTGTCGTTTCGGATTTGAACTTATCGAGAACATCCTTGAAAAACAAAGCAATGCTAAAATCTTGGTTCTCGGTAACAGTAGGTCATCCTCAGAATCTGAACTTGCTTCAGACCTTTTATCCATCATCACTGTCTTTAGTGCCAGAATGCACGGTCTTAGAAAATACAAAAAACAAATCCAAGAAGACAAAAATATACTTAAACAAACAGTTTCAGACGAAGATGAAACAGATGATAGGATCGTATAGATATTTTTATAATCAAGGTATTAGATATTTAAATTCATTAGAAAGAGGATTTTTTATTCCTAAAAAAGGTTCAAAGAAAAAACCTAATTATATCAAATATGAAAATGATTATATTATGGTTGAAACAGGTGGTATATATTGTTATGGTGTAATACCTTCATATGATAATAATGGTAAACAGATTTCTTTAACTGGGTTTCAAACAATTAGAAATCATTTAAAACAAAATATACCTAATTGGTATGTTAATTTACCTATTCATTTAATAGATCAAGCAGCAAGAGAATGTGCTTCAAATTTTGTTTCTATAATTAATAAAAGAAAATCAGACAATAAACGTTTTTCTATGAGATTCAAAAGTAAAAGAAATTCTGTATCTGAAACTATTAATATGGAAGCATCTTCTTTACGTAAAGGTAAAATATATTCTACTTTATTTAAAAATTATGATTCTTATATTTATTGTAAAGAACCAATGGATTTAAAAAATAATAAACATGAATATAAAATTATATATGACAGAAACACATATGAATATCATATTTCTTTATTGGTAAAAAAAGACTATACAAAACAACCAATGAATAATAAATGGTGTAGCATTGACCCAGGAGAAAAAATATTTACAACTGTATATAATCCATATGATAAAGAAGTTTTATTTATTGGAAATGATGAAAGAAATAGTTTTAACGATTCTACTGTTGATAAACTTAAACATTCAATATCAATAAAGAAAACTAAAGGTAAAATTAAAGCATTACAACGAGCATTAAACAGAGATAAAAATAAAAGACAAGAGATGCACCATAAAATAGCAAATTATTTATGTTCTAACTTTAAACATATAATAATACCTGATTATGGCATCAAAAATATGAATTTGCATTCAACAGTAAATAGGTCAATGAGAAATTTAGGTTTTTATCAGTTTTTAACTTTTTTAAAACATAAATGTACAGAAAGAAATGTAAAGTTATACATAGTAAACGAGTCAAATACATCTAAAGCATGTTGTAACTGTGGTCATTTAAATAAACCAGACGATAGAAAATATAATTGCCAAGAATGTAATCTTGATATACATAGAGATGTAAATGGAGCATTGAATATAGCACTTAAACATCTTCAATAAAAAATAAAAAATAAAATCAACTGAGGGCTAACTCTTTCATCTATTTATATGCCGGATGATACAACCTTTAATTAGGTGACAGTGGATTGGTAATCCATTAATAATATTATTATTTGATAATCTAATAAAATTTATACTATTAAGTATATTTTATATCAAATAACAACATTATTATTAGCAGATATAATACCTAACAAGGAAAATATTGAAAAAATTCTTAAGATAATCCTTAATTCTGATGAACAAGATCTTTCAGATATTTTAACCAATATTAAAAATTTTAAAACAGAAATTCGCGAAAATACAGTTGATAAGTTTGAAATCTTAGTGGAAAATATTATTTTAAATTTAAGTAAAGAACATGCATATATAAAATATATAAATTCATCATCAAACAAAAAAATTTCTTGGGATGATAGTGATTGTAACTCACTATACGAGAGAATTTTTCATAATTTTGATTATAACAGTGATTATATATCAGAATTATCTCATAAACTATTATCATTAAAATCAGATAATAAAATAATAAAAAGGTTTTTTTTAACTATTACAAAAATAAATTTAACAAATAATAATTTAACAGAACTTCCCGAATCGTTTGTGGAATTAACAAATCTTACAGAATTGTATTTACATAATTGTGAATTAATAACAAAACTTCCCGAATCGTTTGGGAAATTAACAAATCTTAAAGAATTGGATTTATTCGATAATAAATTAACAGAACTTCCCGAATCGTTTGGAGAATTAACTAATCTTACAAAATTGTATTTAAGTGATAATAAATTAACAGAACTTCCCGAATCGTTTGGGGAATTAACAAATCTTACAAAATTGTGTTTAAGAGATAATAAATTAACAAAACTTCCCGAATCTTTTGGGGAATTAACAAATCTTAAAGAATTGTATTTAAGAGATAATAAATTAACAAAACTTCCCGAATCTTTTACGAAGTTAACAAATCTTAAAGAATTGGATTTATTCGATAATAAATTAACAGAACTTCCCAAATCGTTTGGGGAATTAACAAATCTTACAAAATTGTATTTAAGAGATAATAAATTAACAAAACTTCCCGAATCTTTTACGAAGTTAACAAATCTTAAAGTATTGGATTTAAAGAATGATGAATTAATTAAATCTTTATTTAAGTTAATATAAATACCAACAAAACAGTAATTTATTATAAAATTATTTTTTTATTTATAAAATATAATTATAAATAAAATGTTATCATATAGTTCTCTAACAAATTCAGGAAAAGTAACATTACCAAGTGTAGATTCTTGGGGTACAAATATGAATATAATACGCGATCCACCTAAATCTATTATGACAAGAAGACGAGATAAAGTAGGTGAAAATAATGATATGTTACAAATGGTTGATGATTCTGATCGTTCAAGTGAAGCTATTTTAAGATTTTCAAGAGGAATAAATCCAAGTGTAAGTGTTTCGTATTCAAATCATGGCGGTTCTATGCAAAATTTTGGTAATCAACAAGCCAGACTACCGTATTCGATTAACAAAGATGGTGATTTCCGCCCACCAGTTCAAGCACCACAAGATTTATTACCATTATCGAGAATGCCAAGAAATACTACATTTGCAGTAACACAACCGTCTATGTCACATTTTGGTAAAGAATTACAAAATTCAAGAAATGTAAAAACGACCGGTAGTGTTAAAGAAGAAATTATAAGTTCTCAAGTTAGACCAACAAAAAGATATTATATGCAAAAACCATTCCAAGAAGCGTTTGAAACGAATTACAATATTCAAGATGTTCTTAAAAAATCGGCAGATTCTAATTTTTCTACTACAAATAGAACTCAACTAAATGTTTTAGAACCTACAAAAGAAATTAATAATAATACTATAAATGCTTTTGCAAATTCTAATGTTTCAAATCCATCATACGTAAATAATAATTTAAATGAATTTAATCCAAAAAAATTCATCCAAGACGCAAATACACATTCGGTTTATACTAATTTACATGATGCAAATAAAAATATACATATGGATCCGGAATCGTTAAGTATGAAACAAAAAGATTTTTTATTAATTGAATATTCTGCGCCTAAAAATGTAAATAAACAACCAAATAACAAGTTAATTCAAGAAAATTTTGAATTAGATAGAACGCTACCAGTTTATTTATCACAAACAAATAATATGGGGATGAAAAACAGGGTTTCTTCTTATATTCATGATGATATTGAATTGGATAGAAATTTACCAGAATATAAATCACGTACTAATTACAATTCAAATATGAAACATACTCCTTTAATGCATCATGATGATATTGAATTGGATAGAAATCTACCAGAATATCAATCACGTACTAATTACAATTCAATTATGAAACACACTCCTTTAATGCATGATGATATTGAATTGAATAGAAATCTACCAGAATATCAATCACGTACTAATTACAATTCAATTATGAAACACACTCCTTTAATGCATGATGATATTGAATTGAATAGAAATCTACCAGAATATCAATCACGTACTAATTTTAATTCAAATATGAAACAAACACCTATATTTCATGACGAACTTGAACTTGAACGTGTTTTACCTGTTTATAATACAAGTTCAAATATTAAAGGAACTGGTGAAGTTATAAAATATATTCATAAAGATATTGAATTAGAAAGAACAATACCTGAGTATCAAACATCAACAAATATAAAACAAAATACACAAAAGATTTTAAAACATGATTATATGAAAGAATTAGATCGGAAAGCATATTTATCAAATATGAGTACAAATAATAATAAAAAAGGTGAAAATAATGTATCATCTAGAAATTATGTTCTAGATGACAAATTACAATATGGAGAATATAATATTCCAGCAAATATACCAACATTCGAAAGAAATCAACAAATGATAAAAAATTTTGAGACTGAAAAATCAAAAATGGGTAAACGTGTATCTGAACAATTCCATGGAAAATATAAAAAAAATTAAAATAATATGAGTTTTTCTTGTGCGTAAAAATTTTTCTTTAAATTTGATTTAAAAAGATTATTATATAATTATATATAATAAAGATGAATTTCACAAGAATACCAATGGTTTCACAACCTCATCAAATTAATGTAAATTTATTTCCACATCAGTTATCAAGTATATATAAAATGGAAAAATTAGAAAATGATAATAATATAATTAAAGAAGGTTATACAAAAAGTACTAAAATTGGAATAAATGCTGATATAAGTGGTTTCGGGAAAACACTATCGATGATAGGACTTGTTTCACGAGATAAAATGGAATGGGATATTGAATTACCATATGTATTCGAAACTATTATTTCTGAGGCGAAAAGTCGTATTAAAAATTATTTTATAAGTAGATATAATAAATTACCTGCTACTTTAGTTCTTGTATCCAATTCTATTATTGGACAATGGGAAAAAGAACTTCAAAAAACGACGCTAAAATATGCAGTAATAAAGAATTGTAAAAACTTAGAAGTCGTGAGAGCAGAAGAAATTGATATTGTAGTTGTTACACCTCTTCATTATAATAAATTGGTGACAATGTATTATAATTTTGCTTGGAAAAGATTTATTTACGATGAACCAGGACATTTAAAAGTTTCTGGAATGCGAGAAATACATGCTGGTTTTTATTGGTTTGTTACAGCAACACCTGAAGAAATATTAGGACAACATAAATTTTGTAAAGGAAATTTTATGCGAGATATATTGGTTAATATATATGATCCTGATTGTTTCATAACGGATTTGATAATAAAAAACAATCCAGATTTTATAAAGGCATCATTTGAAATGCCTCAAACAAAATATATATTTCATAAATGTTATCAACCTTTGTATAATGTTATTGAAAGATTTGTTTCTCATTCAGTTAGAACAATGATAGAAGCTGGAAACATTGAAGGAGCAATTGATGCTCTTGGTGGAACAAAAACATCAAATATTGTTGAATTGATAAAATCAAAAAAGATAGAAGAAATATACGAAATTGATAGTAAGATAAATATTTATACTTTACGTGATGATCAGATAAAAATAAATCAATGGTTGCAAAAAAAAGAAAGAATTGAAGAACAGATTAAAGAAATTGGGGATAAATACAATGATATGCTTCAATCTGAATGTAATATTTGTGCGGAAGTATTATCTTCTCCAGTATTAGAAACAAATTGTCAAAATCTTTTTTGCGGTAAATGTTTATTCAAATGGTTAGAACGTAAAAACACTTGTCCTTTATGTCGGTCTGTTATTGATTTAACAAGTTTGATTTATGTTTCACCTCCTTCTAAAATAGAAGATGAATCAAAATGCCATCATGAAAAAAAATGCCATGAAGAAATTAAAAAAATGACAAAAATCGAAAAAATAATTGATATTATTAAATCTAATCCAGAAGGAAAATTTTTAGTTTTTTCTGATTATGATAATACATTTTATCCAATTTGTGATGCATTGAAAGATAATGAAATTGAATTTGTGCAAGTAAAAGGAGCTATAAAAACTCGTGAAAAAAATTTAGATGCATTTCGTGAAGGTGATGTTCCTGTTATTTTTTTAAATTCTACAACAGATGGTAGTGGAATTAATTTAACGGAATCGACTGATATTATATTATGTCATCAAATGGATAAATCAACAGAAAAACAAATTATTGGTAGAGCATTACGAATTGGGAGAAAAGAACCATTAACAGTTCATTATATTCAAATCATGAAATAATTGATTTAAAGACAAAAAGTTGAAATTTAAAAGTTATTCCTTTTAAATTATTTTTATGAAATATTCAAAATCTAATTACATTCCACATAAAACTCCATTCAGAGTAAAATTTATGGATTGGTTTAATTATTATAAAAAAGATTTAATTAATTTATATACAATATTTCAAGATGAAATTAATAATAATTTTGAACAAAGAGATATTAACGTTGATTTTAAATCAAATGTTGAATTTACAAAATTTGTATATATGATATATCATTCATCATCTAAATATTACCCTAAATATTATTAGTTTAAAGATAAAAACCATTTATATAAGTATGTCTTCATCTAAAGAACCAGTTGTGAAAAATAGTAAATTTGCCAAAGTGATAAATAATATGAATGAAGAATCTGAATATGATCAAAATAATTTTGATTCTGAAGATGAATATTTAAAAAAAGAAATGAATGATGATAAATTTAATCAAATTGTTTTTAATATCAAACAAAATTTGATTAAATTTATTGATGATAAATCTTTACCATTATGTGAATTTCTTACACTTGGTAAATTAAAAATGTTTATCAAAAAAGAAATAATTTTATAAAACTACAAATCAAGTTTTATAAAAAGTTTATTGATGTAATAAATTTACACACGCTTTATTTAAATATAAATAACTACTATCCTGTGCATAACAAGGATATACTATACTGCATGCAGATTGAAAACAATTTTCAGGCGGTGTGTCTTTTTCTTTCTTTATTGGTTCTTTATGACGTTTTGGAATCCATCCGGCTTCTCTTTCAGCTATTTTTGGTTTATGTGATTCGGCTTCTCCTTTATACCAATGAGGATAAGGAAATTGGTCATATTCATTATTTATAGAATAAATTGTTTGATTTACATAATATGGATTATTACTATTTTTTAAAAAAATTTCTTTTTTTATACGTTCGATATTTTTCTTCTCTCTATTTTGTAAATAACTCATTTTTATTTCAATAAAGAAAAAAAATATTTTTCTTCTTTAACAATTATCATTTGTGCATACATATTTTTCACCATCAAATATAAATTTTACTACAAATCTTTTATTAACCTGTGTTTGAAAAGTTGTTACATTATTTCCACAAGCTACATAATAAAATTTTTCTGTAAAACTTATATATACTGGTTTAATATTATTATATAAATTTTTTACCATAAATACACATGTATCACCTGCTACTGAATCATTTATATTGATATCTACATTTATATAAACTTCACTTAATGAATTATCTACAACAAATTTTGCTACAAAATTCTTTTCACCAGATGGTGCAATTAAAAAAGAACCATTACCAAATTGTATTGAATTACTTAAAACAACATTTGTATTTATCACTTCTGACCTTAATTCATCATATATTTTAGTGTCTGTTTTAACTTTTGAATAAAAATTATTACATGCTAAATAAGAACTTGACATTTTTATTTAAAGGATTTATCAAAAAAAAATTTAAAAACAAAAATTTTATAAAATGAATTGTGAATTTTGTAATACTTGTCTTAAAACTTTGAGTATCGTAAAAAACAAATCAAAAATTTTTCTAATTGTTTAGAAATGAATTAATGTCTTTGTAAAAAAAATTATAGACGTAAAACCAAGAAAAAAGTAGTAAAAAATTATATTTTTTATAATAAATGTCTAAAGTTGAAAATGTCAAAATAGAAAACGGGATTTTATCATACACTATTGTAAAAGAAACCAAAAATATAAGTATTGATTTGAATATACTAAATCATAAATTAGAAGGGTTTATTGAATATCAAAACAAATTTACCACAGGTGGTTTTAATCTTGTTTTAATTGTTATCATAGGTGAATTTAAACGTGTATTAAGAGTATCAATTTATCCTAAAAAAGAAAAAATTACAGATATCAATCGTCAATATAATATGATGTATAAACTTATGGATTTAGGTATTGGAAATACGGTTTATTTTCCAGAAAGAGAAAAATATAATGAAAGTTTAATTGAAAACAACGATAAAGAATACCATACAATTTCGATAATTGAATATGCTAAATATGGTTCAGTATATGATTATATAACAAATCAGGAATATGAATTAGAAAAGAAAAAAACAAAAATCAATGAAATATTTGAAATTGTAAAAAAACTTATTGATAATAATATATATTGTTATGATGTCAAATTTAGAAATTTTATAGTTAATAATGAAGGAAAAATAAAAATGATAGATATAGAAGATTGTTATGAACTTGATTATTCAAAAAAACCAGATTATAAATTAATATACGAAATATTAATATATATTCAAATATTTCACAACTGTCCAGATAATTTATCTAAATATTTTACAAGTAAATTAAAATCAGAAGCTGAAAAAATATATACTGTATATACAAAATTATATAATGACAATGACATTTATTCAAATACTAATTATGTAAAATTGTTAAAAAATGTGTTGTGGTATTATTATAATAGTAAAAAAATTAAACTACAATATAATGGAAACGATTTAACACTAAAAGAATTACATGAAATATATAGTAATATTAAGATTATATTTAAAATAGAAGAAAAAAATGGTAAGAATATTTTAGTAGTAGATAAAAAATATATTCAATTTGTTAAACATTATCTATTCTTAATTTTCGATAAAATTATAATAGATTTTGACAATGATGATAATAAAAATATATTTTATAATTTTTATAAAACAGAAATGTATGATGGTAAAAGTAAAAGTAAAAGTAAAAGTAAAAGTAAAAGTAAAAGTAAAAGTAAAAGTAAAAGTAAAAGTAAAAGTAAAAGTAAAAGTAAAAGTAAAAGTA
>Ga0247844_1005495_pt1 | contig 16128 bp, 10 predicted proteins | sample LaCtaG_FD_192421 | JGI IMG/M metagenome (GOLD analysis project Ga0247844, IMG submission 192421) | Freshwater microbial communities from meromictic Lake La Cruz, Castile-La Mancha, Spain - LaCruzMarch201714.5m_1 | ecosystem: Environmental > Aquatic > Freshwater > Lake | place: Spain: Castile-La... | reverse complement strand
CGGGGATCGGGCAGCGCAGGGCCCGGCGGAACATCTCCGCCGCTCCTTCAGGATCCAGCCCGAGCATCGCGCAGCAGCCTCCGAGGAGCAGGGCCTCGCCGGACTCCGGAGCGACGATCCGCGCAGAAGCGGCAGCCTCAGCAGCCGCCTCAAGGCCGGCCATAACCTCGGAGGGAAACGGCTGCCACTGGTCGTCCGCCGTGCGGGTGACCACCGCGTTCCGGAGCTGGGAGCTTTCCGCAAGGCGCCTCAGGTGTTGCCGGGCATCCCCGATGCGCGCCCCGGCAAACTCCCCGGCCGTCGTTCCCGGCGGCAGCAACGTCTCCGCAAAGGGAACATCCGGGTTCATGGCATGAATATCGGGGGCCGCCTCCATCGCAGAGATTTGCGTGGCGAGCGCCGCGTTGGCCTCCTGCTGCTCCTTGAGAGTCCTCAACGAGGCCTCGGCCTCCGACCGCGCAAGATCGGCTTTCCTCTTTTCGCTCTCCGCCTGCTGGCGCGCGGCAAGGGCATCATTCCTCTGCCCCGTGATGCTCCAGAGCGAGAAGATGACAAGAAAAACGGCGAAGAGGGCCGCCCCTCCGACCGAGTTGATGATCGCCCGGTGGCGCTGGTAAAGCTTGAAGGCCATGTCGGTGGTCGATGGCGGCCGCGCCCTCACCGCTTCGCCACTCTGAAACCGCGCCACATCGTCCCGCAGCGCCTGCACACTCCGGTAGCGAACGGCCGGGCTCTTGCCGAGTGCCTTCATCACGATCGCATCCAGATCCTCGGGAATCGATGGCCGGACCTTGGATGGCAGCGGGGGCTCATGGGATTGCAGCGCCTGCACGTCGGCCGCAAAGTTGCCTGTCGTGCGGTATTGGTCCGCGCCCGAAAGCATGCGGTAAAAAATCGCGCCGAGGCTGAAAACGTCCGCGCGCTCGTCCACATCTTTGCTGGATTGCGATTGCTCCGGAGCCATGTAGGCCAGGGTGCCGACGACCTGTCCCGTGTGGGAGACATCGAAGGCCTCATTCCCCTGCCGAAGCTTGGCGAGGCCAAAGTCCGAAACAACCGGATCCCCGTCCTCCCGGATGAGCACGTTGCCGGGCTTCAGGTCCCGGTGCAGGATCCCCTTGCCGTGCGCAAATTCGACCGCATCGCAAATCTTCATGAAAAGCGAGATCGTGTGCCCGAGGCGAAGGACGGGCACCGGAGGGTCCGACGAGCGCCTGCGCTTTCTCAGCATCTGGTCCTGCTTCTTTTTTTGGATCTCGCGCACGATCGAGGGAAGGTCCTCATGCGCAGGCTCCTTGCCCGTGGAAATGTGTTTGCTGGTCTCCGGCTGTCCGGGCACGTTCTCCAGGAGATCGGCTAGGGTGACGCCCGTGACATACTCCATCGCGATGAACCGGATTCCATCAAATTCGCTCATCTCGATAATGCGGCAGATGTTGCGGTGGTTGAGCTGCGACATCACCTGGGCCTCCCGCTCGAACCGGATCACCTGGGTTTTTTCCTCCGACGCCGGGTCGATGAGCGTCTTGATGGCAGCATAGTTGCCGAAACCGTCCTGCCCGAGCCAGACCGTCCCCATGCCTCCGTGCCCCAGCGTCTTCAGCAGCCGGTATTTTCCCAGCCGGCGAAATTGCGCCTCGCTGTCGGCCAGCGCCCCGGAGACCTCCATGGCCGGGATGGTCCCCGAAAACAGGACGGCAGCGACACGGGCAACCGCCCCGGTGTCGGGGTCGGAAAAGGCGTAAAGATAGGTGAACCAGAGCAAGGCCCCCTCAGGCACCTCGGCCACATTGCCCCCCACCAGCACGGTCCGGTTGCGAAGATGCGGCTCAAGGGGAATGAACTCCGCCACATCCCAGTTCAGGCCGGAGAGATCCGGCTCCTCCTCCGTCGAGATCGCATGCGACTCCTGCCCCGGCGGCAGCGCCCCCAGAAACGAGGTGAGAAATGACTCCGAGCAAATCACCTCGTCCTGGCGGCAGACCCGGATCAGCGTGCGGGAAAACGAAAGGGCCTCCCCCACGACAGCCCAGGGAAGCGTGTCGCTTCCCGGAATCTGCATCGCCACGGACTCCCCGCTGTGCAGCGCAATGGAAAAGTGCGGGATCTCCCGCCCCGTGAGCGAGAACTTGAAGGCCCACTCCCGCAGCCATGAGGAAATCGCCGCCGCAGCCTTGGAGGCGCGCACCGCATGATCCGCATACGGGGACTCCGCCCCGAAGAGCGCGATGAACTCCTGGCTCTGCGGAGGAAGCGGGACCCCGCCCTCATCGCTGACAAACCGGTAAAAACTGTGCCAAAAAAGCTCGAACCCGGTCTGGATCTCATCGGGCGCAAGCCGCTGCACCGCGATGCCCGAATACTTCAACTCCAAGACAAGAACAGTCAGGAATCGTCGGGTTGAAGGCATAAATCAGCTCTCCGGGCATTGAACCGGACAATCACACGCTTCGCAAGCGCAACGTCGCCGGGCCCGAGGTCGCGGGCCGCCGCGCTGCATCATCGGCCGGAATCCGCCTGGTTCATGAGAGCCTGCCGTCGCAATGATCCTGCCAGTTCAAGGGGCGTTCCGCCACGCAAGGCCTCCCTCCCGTTGGTTTCTGAGAAAAAGCACTCGAAATCACGGGGAGCCAAGGCATGATGCGCGGCATGCCAACCAGTTCGCGCAATGCGGCGTCGTTTGTGGACCGGCTCATGGGCGTCGGGTCGCCGGGGGATTTTCTCAATCAACTGGAGCCCCGGTTTGATGCGCCTTCCCCGCGTGTGCCGGGAGCTTCTTTGACCACAGAGGTAGCGGTACGGAGGCGGTGGCAATTGCTCCCGCACGCCACGGCCGCGAAGGAGGTCCTCTGGTCGGGGGGCAATCTGGATCTCTATGCCTCGAACATCGAGTATGCGATTGGTACGGTGGAGGTGCCCGTTGCCATTGCGGGTCCGCTGCGCGTGAATGGATGCGTGGCGGCCGGGGACTACTATGTGCCGCTGGCGACCACGGAAGCTGCTCTGGTGGCCTCCTACACCCGTGGTTGCCAATTGATCAGCGAAAGCGGCGGCTGCTCGACCTTGATTCTTGCCGAGGGAGTCACGCGGGCTCCCGGGTTTGTGTTTTCCAACCTCCGCGAGGTGGGGGAATTTGTGAGCTGGGTGCTCACACAACGGGAGGCCTTTGCTCAAGCCGCAGAGGCCACAACGCATCATGGCAAACTCACCGACCTGCGCCTCACCGTGGAGGGCAACCATGTCTATCTTGTTCTGGAATTTTTTACCGGCGACGCTGCCGGTCAAAATATGGTGACCATCGCAACCCAGGCGGTTTGCGACCTCATCGTGGACACCTCGCCGGTCAAACCCCAATTCCATTTTGTGGAGGCGAATCTCTCGGGGGACAAAAAAGCAAGTGCCCAATCGTTCCAAAATGTGCGCGGCCGGAAAGTGGCGGCCGAATGTCGGATTCCCGCGGAGGAGCTTGCAAAGCGCCTGCACACCAGTGCATCCGCCATGGAGGAATATTGGCGCATGTCGGCCCTCGGCGGAGTCTTGAGCGGAACCATCGGAGTCCAGGGCCACTACGCGAACGGGCTGGCCGCACTCTTCCTGGCCACCGGCCAGGACGTGGCCTGCGTCTCCGAAGCCGCGGTTGGCGTCACCCGTTTTGAGCGGCAGCCGGATGACAGCCTCTACGCAGCCGTGACTCTTCCGAACGTGATCGTGGGAACCGTGGGAGGTGGCACCGGCCTGCCCTCCCAGGCGGCCTGCCTGGAAATTCTCGGACTCAAAGGCACCGGAAAAGCCAGGGCCCTCGCGGAGGTTTCGGCCGCTCTGGCCCTCGCCGGAGAACTCTCCATCATCGGGGCCCTCGCCGCGGGCCATTTCACCCGCGCGCACAAAAAACTGGCCCGCACATAAGATGCTCCCGGATTTCCGCCGCTGGAACACATACCAGCAGGAACGCTTTCCTCTGGTTGCCCATGGTCCCCTGATCCTTGCCTTCAGCCTCTGCGCTGTTTGCTTTTCGGCTTTGCTTCGCGGCTCGGATTCCTTTCCGGCCTGGCCGGCCATTTGGGTCGCCTTTTTCTCCTCGCTGATCTCGTTCCTGCATTTGCGGCTGGCGGATGAGTTCAAGGACTTTGAGGAGGATTCCCGATTTCGGCCGTATCGCGCTGTTCCCAGGGGTTTGGTTTCATTGCGGGAATTGGGCTGGCTCTGGGCTGGCTCGGCCCTGATTCAAGCGGCCCTTGCCGTCTGGCTCGACCTCCGCCTTGTGCCCGTCCTGCTCCTCACGTGGCTCTACCTTGGACTCATGAGCCGGGAATTCTTTTGCCGCAAGTGGCTGAAAGCCCACCCGGTCACCTACATGTGGAGCCACATGTTCATCATGCCGCTCATCGATTTTTATGCCACCGCCTGCGACTGGCTCCCCGCGGAGGGACACCTCCCCCCGGGCCTGTTTTTGTTTGTGGTTGTCAGTTTCCTGAACGGATTTGTGGTTGAGATCGGCCGCAAAATCCGCGCACCGAAAGATGAGGAAACGGGAGTGGAAACCTACTCGGCGCTCTGGGGGCGCCGGAAAGCAATCGGGGCCTGGCTGGGGATGATGTCGGCGACCGCTGTGGGTGCGATCATGGCCGCATCTTGGATCGGGTTTGTGCTTCCCTTGGCCGTGGCGCTCGGGGGAATTCTTTGTGCGTCGTTCATTTTTGCACTCCGGTTTTTGAAATCTCCCCGGAGTGGCAAACCCTTTGAAATCCTGTCCGGCGTGTGGACGCTTGGCCTGTATCTCATGCTGGGCGTGGTGCCCATGATTGTTGGGCTGATATGATGAAACTGATCACGGATTGGAAATCGGAGCCCGGACTTCCGGTCGGAGGCAAGGCGCGCGCGCTGGGGATTCTCACGCGGGCAGGATTTGCCGTGCCGCCATGGGTTGTGGTCCTCCCGGCAGCCCGCGATGCCGCTTTGTCCGCATTGGCGGAGGCGCTAGGGCCGTTTTTGAGCATGCACAAGGGTCCGTTTGCTGTGCGCTCTTCGGCCGCGGATGAAGACGGTGCCGACCACTCCTTTGCCGGGCAGTTGGAAAGTTTCCTGAATGTGGAAACCGCGGATTTGCCGGACGCGATTCGCCGCGTGTGGGCATCGGGCTTCAGTGAACGCATCGTGCAATACCGCCGACAGGCCGGACTCCCGCTTCCCCCGCCGGTGCCGGGAGTGATCATCCAGGTGATGGTTCCCGCAGAATTTGCGGGGGTGGCATTCAGCGCGGACCCGGTGAGCGGACGGCGCGGACTTGCGGTGGTGGCCGCGGTTCAAGGACTGGGCGAATCACTCGTTTCCGGCGCCTCCACCGGAGAGTCCTATCAGGTGGATCGCTCCGGAAAAATTGTTCAGCGCAACCCGGGCGGACAGAGCGGCCTTGCGGACACCGAGATTCAAAACATTGCGGGGCTCGCCCGCCGGGCCGCACATGTCTTCGGTCAGCCCCAGGACATCGAGTGGGCCCTGGCAGACGGCAGGCTGCACATTCTCCAGTCCCGGCCGATCACCTCGCTGGCCGGTCTCCCGGACCCGGATGGGGCATGGCAACTCTGGGACAACAGCAATATCGCGGAGAGTTACTCCGGCATCACAACTCCGCTCACGTTCAGTTTCGCACGGGAAATTTATGGGGAAGTTTACCGTCAATTTGTCAAAATCCTGAATGTTCCCTCCGATCGCATCGAAGCGAACCGCGATGTTTTTGCCCGGATGCTCGGTCTGATCCAGGGACGGGTGTATTACAATTTGCTGAGTTGGTACCGGGTTCTGGCCATGTTGCCCGGGTTCGCCGTGAATCGGAAGTTCATGGAGCAAATGATGGGGGTCAGGGAGGGGTTGCCTGCGGAGGCCCTGCCGGTCGTGCTGGGAGAGAGCCGCAAACCCCGGCTTCGCGATTATTGGGAAATTGCGGGCACGGTGGGCGCACTGGTCGCAAACCACCTGATGCTTTCGAAAAAAATCGTGGCCTTTTACAATCGGCTCGATGCCGCGCTCAGGCCGGAAGATATTGCCTTGGAGGACATGCGGCCGGATGAGCTTTCCTCAAGCTACCGGAACTTGCAGAAGAACTTGCTGACCCGCTGGGATGCGCCGCTCATCAACGATTTTTTCGCGATGCTCTATTTCGGGGTTTCCCGCAAGCTGGTGGACGCGTGGTGTGGCGATCCGGATGGCACACTCCAAAACGACCTCATCGTGTGTCAGGGCGGAATGATCAGCGCCGAGCCCGCCAAACGCATCCTGCACATGGCCTCCCTCGCGCGCGCCAACCCGGACCTGCTTTCCGCTCTTGAGGAGGACAGTCCGGGCCCGTCACTCTCCGTGCGGTTTCCGGAGTTTTTTCAAACCTTCCGGGATTACCTCGCGCAGTTCGGGGACCGGTGCCTGGAGGAACTCAAATTGGAGAGTGCCACTTTGCATGAGGACCCCCGGATGGTTCTGCAATCCATCGCAAGGCTTGCCCGGCAACCGGAACCGGCCGGCTTTGACTCGGAAAAGGTTTCCGCGGCGGCCGAAGCACGAGTGGCCCGGGCACTGCGCGGTCATCCGGTCCGCAGATGGATTTTTCATTTTGTGATCAGCCAGACACGAAGCCGGGTTCTCAACCGGGAGAACCTCCGCTTTGAACGCACGCGGGTTTTCGGACGGGTGCGCCGGATTTTTCTTGAGCTGGGAAAACGGCTTCATGCGATGCGCGTCCTCGGGGACCCCCGGGATATCTTCTATTTGGAAACCGAGGAGGCGCTGGGGTTTGTGGAGGGAACGGGCGTCACTTCGGAACTCGGGGCATTGGCCGCTCTGAGAAAATCGGAATTCGCAAAGTGGCGGGAGACATCGCCGGACAGCCGGTTTGAAACGCGGGGCGTGGTGCAGGGTGCGCGGGTCTACCACGACACCCGGGCCGGAAGTGTTCCCATGGCTTCCGGGGAAGAACGCAAAGGCATTGGGTGTTGTCCGGGCCTCATCCGCGGGCGCGCCCGCGTGATCGTGAATCCGCGTGAAGCCGTCATCGAACCCGGCGAGATCCTTGTGGCCCCCCGCACCGATCCCGGATGGATCCTGTTGTTCCCATCGGCGTCTGGGCTTTTGGTGGAACAGGGAAGCCTACTTTCGCACTCGGCCATTGTGGCCCGGGAGATGGGGATTCCGGCCGTGGTTTCGATCCCCGGACTCACCGCCTGGCTGCACACCGGGGATGAGATCGAATTGGACGGCACAACCGGCAGGGTGACCCGCCTCAACTCCTCTTCCCATGCCGAGTGAAGCCGCCGCACACGCGGATTTTTCCATCATCCGGTATGCCCAGGTGTGGGAGGATGCGGACATTCTCCTGGAAGCCCTGAATATTCAGCCGGAGGACACCTGCCTCTCCATTGCCTCCGCCGGTGACAACGCGCTGGCCATGCTCGCCCGAAGCCCGCGCCGCGTCGTGGCGCTGGACATGAACCCCGCCCAACTCGCCTGTCTGGAACTGCGCGTCGCCGCCTTTCGGAAATTGCAGCACCGGGAAATATTGGAACTCATCGGCTCGATTCCGGGACAACGCAATGAGGCACTGTTCATGGCCCTCCGCGATGACCTCTCTCCGGAGACCCGCAATTTCTGGGATGCAAGAATGCCGGAGATTGCCCGCGGGATCGGACATGCCGGAAAATTTGAGACCTACTTCCGGATTTTTCGCGAACGGGTGCTTCCTTTGGTGCATTCCCAACGCACGATTGACCGGTTGCTGGAGCCACGCGGCGGGGATGAACGCCCGGGCTTCTACACCGACCACTGGAACACGTGGCGGTGGCGTTTGCTTTTCCAGGTTTTCTTCTCACGCTCTGTCATGGGCGCACTTGGCCGGGATGCGAGTTTTTTCCGCTATGTCGAAGGCAGTGTCGCCGAAAAGATTCTCACCCGCACCCGACATGCCCTCACCCTCCTGGATCCCAGCCGGAACCCCTATCTGCACTGGATCCTCAAAGGCCGGCACCCGGACACGCTGCCATTTTACCTCCGCGAAGAACACTTTGAGGTCATCCGAAAAAACCTCGACCGCCTCGAATGGCATCTGGCACCGCTGGAGGATTTTTTGGGTGAAAAATCCGCCGACCCATTCACAAAATATAATCTCAGCGATCTCTTCGAGTATCTTTCCGTGGAAACCACCAACCGCCTGCTCGGCCGAATTTCGGAAATCTCGGCCTCTGGTTCGCGCATCGCCTATTGGAACATGCTCGCACCCCGAAGCTCTCCCGAGTCATTGCGAACGAGGATCCGCCCGCTCACGGATCTGGCCGCAAACCTTCATCTCCAGGACAAAGCGTTCTTCTATAGTGCGTTTGTTGTGGAGGAAATCCTATGAGCCCTTGGATCGGAATCATCGCCGTGCTCGCCGCGCTTGGCCTCCTCGGCGCGCTCGCCAAGGCTTTTCAAAAGTTTCTTTCAGCGGAACTTTCGCGCAAAGCCGTGCATGTCGGCATGGGGGGTGTCTGCCTGGGTTTTCCGTGGATCTTCCGGGAGGTCTGGCCGGTGATCGTGCTTGCCGCGCTGGCCGTCGCCGGGCTGGCCGCTCTCCGCGTTCTGCCCGCGCTCAAAGCCCGATTTGGCTCGGTGCTTGGAGGCGTGGAACGTCAGTCGTTCGGGGAATTTTATTTTCCCGTTGCCGTGGCGATTGTCTTTGTCTTGTCGCGTGGCAATCCCCTGATGTATGGGATTCCGGTTCTCACGCTCACCGTGGCGGATTCGGTGGGGGCATTGGTTGGCGGGCGTTACGGCATGGCCCGCTATCGCACGGATGAAGGTCTGAAAAGTGCGGAGGGCTCGCTTGCCTTTTTTACCGCGGCGTTTTTGAGCTGCCATATTCCCCTGCTCCTTTTCAGCGAAACCGGGCGGGCCGAGACGCTGCTGATCAGCCTGACCGCCGGGTTTCTGGTGATGCTCATGGAAGCCGTGGCCTGGCGGGGTCAGGACAACCTCATCATTCCGGTGGGCATGTTTGTCCTGCTTCAAATCTACCTGCCGATGTCCGCGGAAGCCCTGTTTGTGAGGCTGCTGGTTATGGTGGCCCTCGTTATTATTGTGCTGCTTTGGCGCAAACGCACAACCCTCAGTGACAGTGCCGTGCTCGCAGGGGCTCTCGCGGGATACGCCCTGTGGGCACTTGGAGGTTGGTTCTGGCTGCTTCCCCCCCTGCTCCTCTATGTGGTCTATGTGCGCCTTCCGGCCTTTCCCGCCGATGCCCGCCCGGTCCAAAATCTTCATGCCGTGACGCGTGTGATGGCCGGCGGATTCTTCTGGCTCATCCTTCACGAGGTCTCTGCGGACAGCCAATTCCTGCTCCCCTTTTTCCTCTGCATGGCCGCCCACACGGGAAATATCACGACCGCCCGGCTCCGGGTCGTGAAACCCCATCTCTCAAATCGGACCATCCTGCTTATCGGAGGGATTGTGCCTGTGGCCCTCTTTGGATTGCTTGGCGTGGCGGGCATCTTTTTCGGTGCATGGCCGCCGGTGGCCCTCCTCTGCCTGCCGGTTTCGGTCATTGTTTCTGTTGCCCTTTTTTATCCCATGTGGCCGGTGGAGCACCTGCCCGCTCAGAAACTCCGAATCTGGGCGTCGGAAACGCTCATCGCCGTTCTCGCGTCCCTGCCCGGACTCCTCCCTCTCTTCACCCAACATGTCCTTCGATGAAAATTGACCATTACCAACGCGGCACACCGGCCCCCGATTTTGAAAATTTCTCAGCCCATGGAGCGGACGAACACCTGGTGTTGGAGGATGGTTCCGCACGCTGTTCCGTTTGGTGGAATGAGGTCCCGGCCATGCAAGGCGAGCGTCCGGGCTGCATCGGCCACTTCTCCGCCGCGAATGAGGAGGCCGGCCTGTTGGTTCTCCAAAATGCGCTGGCTGTTTTGAAAAATCACTCCTGCACACGGGCCGTGGGTCCGATGAATGGAAACACCTGGAGATCCTACCGCCTGGTCACGGACCCGGGCACGGAGCCCCCCTTTTTTATGGAGCCGGAAAACCCCGCGTTCTGGCCCGGCATTTTTGAGGCCGCCGGCTTTTCCCCCCTGGCGCAATATTCGTCTTCGATGGTCCGGGACTTGGCCCGCCGGGACCCGCGATGTCCACGGGCCCTGGAACGTCTGACCGGACACGGGGTTGAGATCCGGAATTTGCAGAACTTCGAAGAGGATCTCCGAAAAATTTACGAGGTGTCGGTGGTGGGGTTTACAAAAAATTTCCTCTACACCCCGCTTCCGGAAGAAGCCTTTCTGGAGCAATACCTGCCCTACTGCGAAAAGATCCGACCGGAGTTCGTTTACCTCGCGGAACAAGAGGGAAAACCGGTCGGCTACCTTTTTGCCATTCCGGACTACGCGGAAGCCCTGCGCGGCGAACCGATCAAAACCCTCATTGGAAAAACCCTGGCCATTCTGCCCGGGCGCGCCTTTGCGGGGCTGGGGGTGGTGCTTGTGGAGATGCTGCACCGGCGGGCCCTCCAGGCCGGCTATTCCCAAGTGATTCATGCCCTCCAAAATGAAGAGAATCCGGTCCGGAATTTGAGCGGTGCGTTTGGTGATGTCATGCGCAAATACACGCTTTTCAGCCGGACGCTCCGATGAATTCGATTCCAGAAATCCTGCAGGCCAATACCAAACGGTGGCCCGACCGGGAGGCCCTTGTTTGGTCCCGTGGCCCGCGGGATTTTTCGCTGTCTTTTTCCGAACTGGCGGCATCAGCGGAAGCCTTTGCGGAAAATCTCCTGACCCGCGGACTCGCACGCGGAGACCGGGCGCTGGTTTTTGTGCCCATGTCTGCGTCTCTTTACATCGCGCTGCTGGGCCTCTTCCGGATCGGTGCCACGGCGGTTTTTGTGGATCCCTCCGCCGGGATTTCCCACATCAACCTTTGTTGTCAGCGCCTGTCTCCGCGCGCCTTGATCGCGGTGCGCCCGCTGCGGTTCGTGAAACCTTTTGTTTCCGGCTTGCGGCGGGTTCCCCTGCTTTTCCACCCTCCGGTAAAATCTCCCCCAAGCTCTTGCGGAGCGGATTTTCCCGCTCCCGACGATCCCGCGCTGATCACATTCACCAGTGGGAGCACGGGGGAACCCAAAGCCGCGGTGCGCTCCCACCGGTTTCTCATGGCCCAGCACGTGGCTCTGGCCGATGCGATCAACCTCGAAGCCGGGGAGCGGGACCTCACCACACTCCCCGTCTTCGTCCTCGCCAACCTCGCCTCCGGAGTGACGAGCCTTCTGCCCGACGCAAAAATCAGCCGCCCGGGTTTCATTGATGCCGGCCGCGTCGCCGCACAAGTCCGCCGTCTTGCCCCAACCCGAACCGGCGGGTCTCCCGCATTTTACGAACGTCTTGCCAACGTCCCGGGTTCACTCACTTCCTTCAAAAAGCTCTACACAGGCGGCGCGCCGGTGTTTCCCTCCCTGCTGGAAAAGTTGGCTGCCCAATCCCCCCGGACCGCCCTCGTGTCTGTTTATGGCTCCACTGAGGCCGAACCCATCGCCCACATCGACACCACCGAAATTCACGACGTGGATTGGCATCACATGAAAAACGGCGGCGGCTTGCTCGCAGGCAAACCCGTCCCCCAAATCCGGGTTCTGATTCTTCCGGACCAATGGGGCCGGCCCATCACACTGGCCACCCCCCTCGACCCGGGTCAAACCGGAGAAATCCTTGTCACCGGAAACCATGTCCTCAAGGGTTACCTTGATGGCGTCGGCGACGAAACGACCAAAGTCCAACTCGCCGGGGAAATCTGGCACCGCACCGGAGACGCGGGAACATGGGACGAATCCGGCCGCCTCTGGCTCCAAGGAAGATGCTCCGCGCGCATCACGGATTCCCGAGGCACCCTGTACCCGTTCACCGTGGAATGTGCGGCCTCCCGGTTTGTCTCCCGCTCGGCCCTCGTCTCCCACAAAGGCCTTCGCATCCTTCTCATCGAATCCCAGTCCCCCCCCCCGGATTCCCACACCCTCTCCGCCGCTCTCGCATGGGCACAGATTGACCGCATCCTAACCGTCAAAAAAATTCCGGTTGACTCCCGGCATAACGCAAAAATCCAGTATGCGGCTCTGGCAAAGCTGCTCAACAGGCTGGGGGAAATCTGAGCAGACAACCCAAGGGGTGAGAGATTGATCAGAAGCCGGGACAACCATTCAGCCCAAAAGCGGCGATCGGGGAGGTCAGGCCGCGGGAGTGGCATGGATGGGAAACTTGCTGAACACGAGGGTGAGCCGGAGCGGCCCGATGCGGCTGCGGAGCTCCTCGTAGGTGCGCCCCCGCAGCTCGTCCTGCTCCTCGACGGTCATGCTGCCGGTGTAGGCCACCCGCAGATCCACCTCGGTGGCCTTGCCCCTGGCGATCGCGAGCGCATCCACGAGGGTCAACTCGCGCCCGACCTCGCCGCCGTGCTCCTCCGCGACCGCGGCGATGGCGGCCCGCACCGAGGCGTCGAGCGCGGGGTCGGCCCTCCGGCCCGACAGGCGGTCGAACTCGAGGCGGATCTGGCGGACAGGATCCCCGACGAGCAGGGCGCACAGGACCAGCACGATCAGGCTGTCGGCGATGTCTTTGATGTTGAAGCGGGCGGATGTGAGGAATGTTCCCTCGGGGATCACAGCAACGATGATGAGCGAGGCGCAGATCCCCGCACTGATCAGCCCCTCCATCTTTGCGGCGGTCGCTTCGACCTTGAGCAGGGCCGAGGCTCCGTTGACGGAGCGGTTGTTGCGCTCGTGATTCCATTTGAGAGCGAAGCAGATCGCCACGCACGCTGCGGTGTAAACGGCCGCGATCCCAAACTCCGGCTCGCTGCCCTTCCCGCTGATCAGGTAGTCGAGCACCTTGATCACGTTCGTGATCACGCCCACGATCACGACGCCGAGGATCATCAAGGATCGGAACAGGGCGTAGAGGTTTTCAAGCGCCATCCGGCCGTAGGGGCTCCCGGCATCGGCGGGCTTCGAGGAGGCGACCGCCAGCCGGGCCGCGATAAACGCGGCGGCCGCGTTGATCAGAGAGATGACGCCATCGAGCTGGGTGGCCGAGACGCGTGTGGTGGCATACACCCCAAAGCCGAGCACGGCAAGGCCCAGCATCGTGAACAGATACGCGTAAAGGCTCCTCTGCTCGGCCCGCAGGACAGCGGCTTCAGACGTATCGCTCATGGTGCCGAGCCAACAAGAGGGACGCGGATTTTGAAGAACTGCGTGGGAACGGCATCTTGGGCCCTGGGAAAGGGGTAGGACTCCCCGTCTTCGTGGATGGTCGGGGAAAGGAAATCGTTGTCGGCGGTCATCATCAGCGTGAGCTGGCTTTCGTCCGATGGCGGGATCAGGGCGATGCCCTCCCACTTGGCAGCCAGCGTCGCGGGATTTTTTACCAGCGAGGCCAGGTTAAAGAGAAGGGTCTTCGACACGGGGACGGCCTCCGCCCCGGGCCGGGCGCCCACAAGGTTGGTTGCGTTTTGCGTGCTCGCAAGCCAGACGGATTTGTATCCCGCAAGCGGGTGGTCTACAGCCCCATCGCGACCTTTTCCATCGCGCTCAAGAACAAGAAATCGCGAACCATCAACCGCCACCAGGTCGTTGACAGAAAGCTCCTCCGCTTTCGCACCGGCCTGGCCGACGGAAAGGTCGTAGCGATAGATGGCCGAGGGCTTCCCGGAGGCAAGATCGAGGATGAGAAGCCGGGTTGTCCCCGCCGCCTTGCCTCCATGCTGCACCGCAGCACTTTGAAAAATCAGAGCGGCCTCCCTCTCGCCGGGCAGCAGGCACATCCCCTCCGGCCCCTGGTTGATCGCACGGCCCGATATCAGCGCCGCACTGTCCGCAAAATTCCGCTTTCCAGAGGCTTCCCGGGGGGAGAATTCGTCCGGAAGCGCGATGCGCCGAACCATGATCCCATCGCTTCGGAACTCATAGAGGAACGGCCCGTATTCGTCGGTGACAAAAAGCCGCCCGTCCCCGGCGAGCGCGAGGGCCTCCGGGTCGATGCAGGTCCGGCCATCCTTCATCATCGGCATCTCCGCCTCGGAATCGTCCGGAATCAAGCCGGTCATCGCCCGGCCCGCGCCGTCCTTCAAAACAACCGTGTCCACAACGCGGGGACGGAGGGTCGCGCCCTCCTGGGCAATTTTGAGGATGGCGATCCGCGGGCGGTAGGGCAGCGTGCCGTCCCCCGGCCCGCGGTCCGAGAGCATCAGATAGGCATCCCTCGCGCGGTCGTAAACGATCCCGGAACCGATGCCGCCCACGGTGTCTCCCCCAGCATCCACGGTATCGGAGGAAAGCTCCCCGGATGCCTCGATGACCGGCATCCCCGCTGCCGAAAACACAGGCAGACAAAGAAAAAAAGTCAGAAGCCGCTTCATGGTGGAATGTTTTTCAGAAGGCACCTGCGTTGAGAAGCCAATTCGGACTGGCCGATCCTGGCTCCGCACCGGCCAGAGCGGCATCGGAGATCCCGGGAGCTTGGCATCTTGCTGCAGAGCGGGGGTTGCCGGGCTTGCCAATGCCCCGGTCCTTGATACGATGTCAAAGATTTCTGCAGCAGCCCCACGACCGGAGCTCCCAATTTCTGGAAAGCCCGGTGCGAAACACTTCCGCAGAACACACTCGTTATGAAAATCGAAAAATTCACGATCGGGATGGGCGACCGTTTCGCCCATCAAGGCAAGGCGCAGCTGCAGGCGGTGGTTTCAGCACGCGAGGCCGGCATCGACATCTACCCGGCATGGAACAAATCCTTCCGCGAGCACCGGATCGTCAAGAGCCAGCCGGACGACCTGCGGGCGGAGGCCGATGCGGCGGTGGCGGCGCTGGGCTGGACGGGGGCCTACTACGTGGATGCCGACCACATCGGGCTCAAGACGGTTGACGGCTTTTTGAACGCAAGCAACTTCTACACCCTCGACGTCGCCGACTTTGTCGGTGAGGCGCCGGCCGCTGACGACCTCGAGGCCTTTGTCGAAGCCAATAAGCGCCACCTCGGCTCGCTCGAGATCCCCGGCATTGCGACCCCGTTTGAGGTCACGGAGGCGACCCTGCGCAGCGTGGCGGGGAAGTTCCTCGTCGCGATCCAGCGTGCGGCAGAAATCCACCGCCACATCGCAGCGGCCAAGGGCGCGGACCATTTCATCACCGAAGTCTCGGTGGACGAGACCGACCTGCCGCAGACGCCGGTCGATCTGCTCCTCATCCTTTCGATGATCGCGGCGGCCGGGATCCCGGCGCAGACGATCGCCCCGAAGTTCACCGGGCGCTTCAACAAAGGCGTCGATTACGTCGGGGACCTCGGGCAGTTTGAAAAGGAGTTCGACGAGGACCTCTGCGTCATCGCCTATGCGGTCAGGGAGTTCGGACTTCCCGAAACCCTCAAGCTCAGCGTCCACTCCGGCTCGGACAAGTTCTCGATTTACCCGATCATCCGGAAGCTCATCGCCCGGCACCAGGCGGGCCTCCACGTGAAGACGGCCGGCACCACCTGGCTGGAAGAGGTCATTGGCCTGGCGGAGTCCGGCGGTGAGGCCCTCGCCATCGCCAAGGAGATTTATGCGGGAGCGCTCGGGCGCTTCGAGGAGCTCACCGCGCCTTACGCCACGGTGATCGATATCGACCCGGACCGCCTGCCCGCCGCTTCGGATGTCGCGGGCTGGAGTTCGGAGAAATATGTGCGCACGCTGCGCCACGACCCCGCCTGCGCCGACTACAACGCGCCGTTCCGCCAGCTCATCCACGTCGGGTTCAAGATCGCCGCCGAGATGGGACCGCGCTACACGGAAGCCCTCGCTGCCAACGAGGCGCTGATCGCCTCAAACGTCACAAACAACCTCCTCGCCCGGCACATCCTCCCGATTTTCCGGGCAGCCTGAGCGCCTCGCGCACCGACCGCTGGTGGCGGACCTACTTCCGCAGGTCGTCCATCGCCAGGGAGGCGAGCCGGTGGAGAGCGAGAATGGCGGAGCAGATGTGGGGCTCCTCGGTGTCCTCCATCGGGTTGTGGCTGATGCCGTGCAGGCTCTGGACGAAGATCATGGCAGTTGGAACCCCGGCGCGCGCAACAGCAGTGGCGTCGGGGA
>Ga0247844_1005481_pt1 | contig 16163 bp, 24 predicted proteins | sample LaCtaG_FD_192421 | JGI IMG/M metagenome (GOLD analysis project Ga0247844, IMG submission 192421) | Freshwater microbial communities from meromictic Lake La Cruz, Castile-La Mancha, Spain - LaCruzMarch201714.5m_1 | ecosystem: Environmental > Aquatic > Freshwater > Lake | place: Spain: Castile-La... | reverse complement strand
CTTTTTAAATGTTTGTGCGAAAGAAGATACTGTTAGGAGTATCGTAAATAAAATAAATGTAAATTTTTTCATCCCTTGTTTTAGAAATAAATACAAGATGCCTTATATTTGTAGCATGAAGAGAACTATAACCATTTTACTATTGTGTTTGTTTACCAATCTAAAATCACAATCTTTTACGGTTGGTATTTTTGAGGACGGTACTGTGATTGCTGCAAGTGATAACGTCAATACTACAACTGAATATTCATTGATTGGTTATTATGTTGGGGCTCAAGTGTCAACAAAATGGGTAAGTCCGATAGTTTATACTTCACCTAATCCTTACTTGAATAGAATAGGTGTTAATATTGGGTTGTTTCAAAACGGAATAAATGTTGGGGTTGGAGGTAAGTTAAATGTACTACCAAATTCGGAGTGGGAGATTAAACCAGAAGTCATATTAAGAGTTCATCCAATTAAATTACTACGCCAAAAAAACCGAAGTGTTGATGTTTCTTTGATGTACTGCATTGGAGATACAAAAAGTATGGGTCTTGGTGTATCATTACCTTTCCGTTTCTTCGGGTGGTAGTATTTATATTGTATGAGTGAAGAGTTTGAAGATTATTTCACAGAGGTTGAAAATTCATTATCCCAGTGTGTTGGTGGTCGTGATTTATATGCCCTGAAATTGGCACACAAAAACTATTTTAGAATCAAGACTGGTTTTTATGAGGATGAAAGTCCTGAAGAAATCTCTAATGAGATTTGTATGTCAATTAATGAAATGGTTAAAGATGGAAAAGTAACTTGTAACAATTGTCAATGGGAGTGGAAATTATCTGAAGGTGGTAATGACCCATATACTTGTCATAAGTGTGGTTATAAAAAGAATCAATTATTAGAGCATTTAATTAACGAGAGAAGTGTAACTGACCTACCGGTTAGAACTATCGTTAGAGAGATGACTGATATCGTTAAAAAAGAAATTAGGGGTGAATTCTTTTTACCTGAAGATAGTACTGGTGAAATGAATTATGATTTTGATGGTTTACCTTTATTCACCATTGAGTTTGACGTTAGTTGGGATGCAACAATCAGTGGGGAATATATTGTAGATGGTAGAACTGTTGACGAGGGTGATACTATTGTAATAGAATTAGTTATTAACCCTTCATATTATCCAAAAAACTTATATGGTATTATTGGAGATTTAAATGATATTGTAAGACATGAAATTGAACACGTTTACCAAGATGCTGGATACAGAGACTCTCAAGAAGTCAGAATGGATGATGAAGAAGCACCAACTACTAAAGACTACTACACACAATCTCACGAAATACCAGCAGAGATTAAAGGATTCAGAAGACTTGTAAAATTAAGAAAACAATCACCTGAACAGGTAATTAAAGATTGGTTTAACAGAAGTAAGCCCGTACATCAATTATCTGATGAAGATATTGATGAATTAACCACATTTTTAAGTGAAAAATATTATGAGTACTACGGAAGAAAGTCTTGAGAAAATTGCCAAAAGAATGTTCTATATCTACTCTTCGAAATTTGAAGGTGACGGGTGGGAAGTAAAACTTGATAATATTAAAGTACACAAATATGTAAGGTCAAATAATTACGCTGTTAGTTTTGACCTTGTTTACAATCACGGCAATTTCGATACTGACATTACAGATATGGTATGTCGAGATATTAAAGATATTGAAAATAATTGTTACGACATATTCAAACGTTTTATTATACATGAAGACCTAAAATTAGGTACAGATAATGACGAACATATAGATGATATTATAGCGTACCTTTATTATTTATCCGTCGACGCACCTAGAGGTATTTGTGAATTTAAACTATCTTTTGAGTACAATTACTATTTTAAATAATTGTTTATTAATTTTTTGTAAATTATAAAGAAATGCATTGTTTTTTTTGCATTTTTTTCTATTTATATGTGAGGTAAAAATCCCCTTTTTATGGAAAATGTAAATGATGACAAAATTGTTATCACGAACATTGTCAGGTCCCTACTTCAAGGTGAAGATGAACCAATTTATGATGCGACTGCATGGTATGATTGGGACATTTTTTCAGATGAGGAGCATGATAATTTGTACGTGAAAACAACACCAACAGTAGAGTAATTTAAGAAAAATTTGTTATATTTGTAACAAATAAGGGGAATGCTGTTTTATGACGTACACAAAAGAACAATTACAGGGATTACATGAAATTGAGTTAAAGGACATTTGTAAGAAACTCAAAATAGTCAGTTCAGGAAAAAAATCTCAAATCATTAAAAGGATTATTGAGGAAATCACACCTAATGATTACAAACCGGTCGTTACAAATTATCCTTTGTCTGTTGCACCTCCCGGAAAAAAATGGTTAGGTGTTGCTTTGGATGATATTGAAAAATCTGTAAAAATTGGAAAACTTGTCGAGTTGGGTAAAGCCAACTTTTTGTTTTACTCTATGAAAGTAAGGTACTACGAAGTTCCAAGAGAGTTTACGTTTTAAACGTTTTCGTGAGACTCAAGTTTTTTTGACATCATCTTCAAAACTTTTTTGATACTACTACCAAACATTGTTAGACCAACTGACATTCCAAGAGCTTTAAGTGCAACTTCTGATGTTGCCTCTGAACCAATATCAAAAACAATCTTACCGAGATATGGTATTACGTGAGTCAATGATGTATATGCTAAAATATCAACTAAAGCGAAAGACGCACCACTAATTTTGTTCAAAATTTTAGATAATTTTGAAGACATTAATTCAATTCTTTTTGTTGCCGAATCTAATTCAGTTTCTAAACCATCTTCTTGTAATTTTTCTACAATTTCAGAAGTCTCCGTTTTACTATTGAAATACACTACGGAAATTGCAGCAACTACTAAATTAAGAATTTGTGTTTCTGTTAGTGAAGGGTAAACCCCCTTTAGAAATTCACCAATAACAGGATAAAGGGTACCGACACCAAAACCGTACGTTAATAGGAATTTTAAATTAGTCCCAAGCTGTTGTGATGCAGTTTCAATTACTTCTTTCCCTGATTCAGATATGTTAGAAATTTTTCTTGTTAATTCATCAAGAACATTTTCTGTTAATATCATCTTCCTTTGAGATTCTGTAATTAAAATTTTCATATTGTATAAATATATCTTGAATTGTATTTATATTAAAAGTGATTTATGTTAAACCCAAAATTAAAAGAAGGTGATAGGATTGTATTAATTTATTTAGATGACCCCTATAGTCATATTCCTGTGGGAACTAAAGGTACGGTAGTTAAAATTCAAAACATACCATTTCCTGGTAAAGAAGACTATAACTATATGATGAAGTGGGATAATGGTTCTACTTTAGCTTTGGAACCTGATACTGATAGTTGGATTTTGGAAAAAGATACGATAAAAGAAAGTGTTGACGAATTAAACAAAAAATTAATTGATAACGAAATTGAAGTAGAAAATTTGTCTGATTTAATTTCTAAATTAGATGATGATAAAGTAACTGATTTGTTCTTAAGAAATCTGGACAGAAAGTTATTAAAAGGTGGTGATAAAACAGAAAATGTCAGGAAATACATCTCAAAATATATCGATTCCCTCCAACAAAGAACAAATAATCAAGACTCATCGGACACTTTCGATGTTGAAGATGAATTTGTATATGGAGGACTTGAGCCGGAAAAATCAGCAATCGGAAGAAAACAATTCAAAAAAGAATTGATACCGTTACAGGTTGAATTATTAAAATTACAGGAACATGTTAAAAGAACAGGTAAACCTGTTGTAATCATTTTAGAGGGTAGAGACTCTGCAGGTAAGGGTTCCACAATAAGATTTTTAACTGAATATCTTGACCCTAAATTTTTTAAAGTAGTTGCTCTTGGTATTGCCACTCCTGAAGAAAGAAAAAATTGGTTTGCACGATATGAAAATCAAATAGAACCAGGAAAGATTAATTTCTTTGATAGAAGTTGGTATAATCGTGGGATTGTTGAACCTGTAATGGGTTATGGTACTGAGGAAGAGTACTTTGATTTTATGAATAATGTGAATAAGTTCGAACAATCTTTGGTAGATAAGGGAATGAAACTATTTAAATTTTGGTTATCAATCACACCACAAACTCAGAAGAAACGATTTGAATTAAGAAAGAACTCACCTTTAAAATATTGGAAGTTCTCACCAAACGATGAAAAGTCAATTGACAAGTGGGATGATTATACAAACTATAAAGAAAAAGTTTTAAAACAGACTCGTGATGCGGTTCCTTGGACTGTTGTGGATACTAATGACAAACATGCTGGTGTGTTAAATCTTTTGAGACACCTGTTAACTAATGTCGAATACTCTGATAAGGACCTAAGTCATATCGGAGATGTGTATCCTGAAGTTGTTACAACAATAAAAGAGACCCGTTAAAAGGTCTCTTTACATGCTACTTTTTGAATGTCAACTTGCCATGAGCTCAAACCAAATAGTTTAAAATATTCGGTAATGAATGGTCTCATATTTTGACGGATGTATCTATTCTTTCGTATTTGACTAGTAAAGAAATTTTTATCAGTAATACAAAATTCTTGAATCTTACCACCGTAACTATATCGATGAACAATAGTACCAATTACCTTTATATTCACACTAATTGTGGAGTACGTGGCTTTAATTGACGTAATACGTGATATTAATTTAGTTCCGTCCCCTTTATCAAATATAAAGTCAGTTGAACGAATTTGCTTCATCAACTTCTTGTTTTGAATGAATGTTAAATCATAATTAACCATACCTCAAAGGTATGAAAAATATTTTAATCTACTATGTAGTCAACCAAAAAAATTGGGTTTTGTTCGCCAAAGTAACCTCCCAAAATATTGTACTGATAGTATTCGATAGCATCTTCTTCAGACATATCATCCATTAGTTTATTAATAATAGACTTTACTGAATATAACAATCTTGGACCATTACCACATTCTTCTGTAATTCCAATAATACAATCCTCAAGTCCATCCAAAATAATGGCTCCCTCGGCCATCGTGTCAATAAAATCTCTTGTTAATTCCATATGTTAATAATAAGAATAAATTATTTTACTATCAAATACTATTTATAAGAAAACTTAACACAATGAGAGGTTACTCAATTATATCTGACGAAGAAAGAAAAGCAATCATTAAACAACACGAGTCTGTTTATGATGGTTATGCCGTAGGCAATGTTCCAAGTAACATGTACCCGTTAACTGTTGCTGATTACGCTACCGATAAAGGTGGTATTACCGTAAATAATAAAGGTGAAGTAACTACATACAAAAACCATTTAGTAAACGAATCGGAAGTTAAAGAATATGCTTCGGCGGATACAAATTACGATGAGGTTGACTCAGCATACGATTTCCAAAGTGGAGGTCCTGAAGAATTTGAACCTGACTATGAAACAGACCCAATGGATTCTGACATTCAGGCAATTCAAAATATGTTTGACTTTCAATCACAGAATGATAGTGACCCTGACGCAAGGGAAATGGTAAAAAATTCAGAAAATGCAATGAATCAAGAGTTCTCAGGTAAAGAAAAATACGGTGACGAAGAAAACGCGTACGATTTTGAATCTGACGGTCCTGGTGATGCATACGAATCGGTTATTAAGGAGAATATGTGCGAACAGTGTGGTATGACTGAGACATTGTGTGAGTGTTGGATGAAAGAAGAAGTTGAAAAAGACTTACAAGAATCATTCAAAAAAGAAAAAGAAAGAATAACAGAAATGTTTAACCGTTTCAAAAAGTATAATTAATATGAAGACTAACGTTAAGAAAATTATCAGAGAACAAACTGAGTCATCTTCTTTTGTGACTTTATCTTCTTATCTATTACATTCACAAACCCAAGTTCATGTATTTCATTTACAAACGGGTTCATATGCTGAGCATAAGGCACTACAAAATTACTATGAAGGGATTGATGACTTGATGGATTCTTTGATTGAATCATACCAGGGTACTAACGGTATTGTTGAAGAGTACAAAGCATTTCCAATTAAAAAATACGGTGGAAACGAAATGGTGGTTGCTTACTTTGATAATCTAAAAAAGATTATTGATGAAAATAGAGAATCCGCTGACGGTTCACATCTACAGAACATTATAGATGAAATTATAGAATTAATTACATCCACACTTTATAAATTAAAATTTTTAAAATAAATAAAAACCCCTCTTAATCGAGGGGTTTTTTGTTAATACTTTCTTTTAAGGAATTTTGGTGCCTCACGGTCTTTTGGTGATATAATCAAATCATTTTCATCTTCATACGGAACATATAGTTGGATTACATCTAACAATGTTTGTTTTATATCACTTACGTGTCTAAGTATTGGGTCAGAATAGTTCACACTACCCTCACATTGTTTATTGTAGTAATTACCACATTTATATGTAAAAATTGTGTCATCTTCTAATGATAAAAATCCATGTGCAAAATATGGTGGAATAAATAATGAAAGTTTATTTCTTTCATTCAACTCAAAGTATTCAAACTTACCATAGGTGTCTGACTTTTCTCTTAAGTCCACGATGAAGTCAACAACACTTCCTTTGAGTACTCTAACTAATTTAGTTTGACCATAGTTATCTGTTTGGTAATGGAGACCTCTGAATACGTTTTTTTTTGACACTGAGAGATTATCTTGAACAAAATAGGTTGTGTATATGGTGCCATCATCTTTCATTGCCATTTCCGATTCTATATCAAATAAAAGTGATTTTTTTGTGTAGTTTAACTCATTATACGTTTCCATAAAGATTCCTCTGTTGTCCGAATGAACATCTTCATGAATCAAATAAACGTTATCAAATGATGTGGATTGTATTTTCATTTTTTAAATTTTTTAAGGTTAATTATGTCTTTTAGTATTTTTTTTGATATTTCTGTTTATAAAGAATAAACATTATCAACAAAATTTGAAATGGAAGTAATAGAAATAATTTCTCATTTTATCAATCGTGATAATAATGTGTTGTCCGTTGAGTTCAGATTAAATACAGATTCACCTTCAGAGTTAAGAAGCGATGTAATCGAGTATCAACATCTTATCGACTTTGGATATGACAGTATCGGGCAAGATGTTTTAGATGTTGAATACGAAGATGATGAAGATGAGGATATGTGGTTAGAAGATATTGATGACGAATATATAGACGAAGATATTCTCATTCAATTTCTAAATGAATATTATGTAGTTTTTCCTAAAAAATTACCAGAAGCAGAATCCGAATAAAGATATTTATAGATATGTCGGATATTCAGTCTCTCATATCTAATCTGCTTGGTAGAATATTTCTAAAAAAACCAGTTTTTTTTGGAATGGATAGTTATGATATTACCGTAGTAGTTGGACCTTCTATGAAAGTTTATGCTATTCACGCAACACCAAAAAAATTAAAAGATAAATTTCCGTTCATTGAAAAAAACATTATTGATTTGGAAGAATTAAAAAATTGGGCATCTAACAACGGATATACCATTTCTTTTCAAACTGATTTACCTCAAATTGCCCGCAGACTTTCCTCCACCCTTGGCGACGTTATGGTGGAGGGTGACCATAGTAGGCAAAAAAGTTTAAAATGTATTGTTATGGGGGAATTGGAACAGTCTAATCTACCTGAGAATATAAAAGAGTGGGCAAGACTCAATCCTGAGAAGTTCATCAAAAACATTGAACTAATACAAGAAATGTTAAAAAAATAAAAGGTCCATGAAGACCCTTTTTTTATGGACCAACTTTATGGAAGTGGTACCTTACTTGGTATTTTGGACCTTCCGCTTTGAATGGATATTGCCTAATCCATGCTGAGAAATCATCCATACCCACCATTGTCAACTCAAAAACTCTTGTTACTGAAGATGAATACATGAAATGTATTTGTAGGATGTCCCACTCACGACTAAGGACATCCTGGTGAATGTATGAAGGTGCTTGGTCGGTCCACGGATTACCAAATACCGTTTGGTCTTTGTTCCACATAAAGGTCCTACCGTTGTTTGTAATTTTAAAACGAGTGGTACCTACAATGAACGAATCCAACGGTGTGATTGGCATGTATAGTGAAAATGTGTCCGTGTACCACAGTGTGTCTTTACGAATACCGGTGATTTGGTCTTCAATTAAAACTTGTACGTGGTCAATAACATATTCACCATCAATGTTTGGATATGAGGGTTCCTCGTATCGTTCACATGAGAAAAGAAAAAGACTAAAAAGAGTAATTACCCCAAGCCTCATTAAATTGTTGATTTTTTTCATCGTCAGATAAAGTAAAAATGGTTTTAAGTGATTGAAATCCAATAGGTTTTAATTTGTCTTCAGGATAGGCACTTCGGTCTGACGTGTAGTACAGATTCAAAGTATCAAATTGCTCCATGTCTTCAACAAGGACTTGTTTTTGAGTTCCTAAAACTTCAACTTGGTCACCAACATTGTATTTCATATGACAAATATAGTGAATTGAATATAACTACACAAATTTTTTTTAAATGTTCTCTATTTATAGTAAACCAAAATCATGAAACCCTTAAACGAAGAAATATCACGACTCAAAGAAATTATGGGTCTTGAAGAAGTTCCAAATGGACCCGCCGATAAGGGACCTGAGGGTTACGATGATTCATGTGATTGTTATCCTGATGATGAAGATGTTACTGAGGGTGAAATTGAAGAAGATGCTGAGGGTGGTGAGTCCTCATCATCGTCATCAACAATGAGTAAATGGGACTCAGGAGTTCAAAGAGGTAAAGGTAACCCAATAGAAACTGGTTCAAAGTGGGAGTCAGGACTCCAAAGAGGTAAAGGTAATCCAATATGGTAAGTAAAGTTAAATTAAACGAACAAATAGAAACTATGAGTAGACTTATGGTTTATGGTTCTGTCTTATCTGAACAGAAACCCGATAATTTAATGCCATTCCAACCCGATAGACCTGAGTATAAGAAAAAAGATGGTTCGTTAGACACTCAAAAACATTCTGCAGATGTAAAACAAATGACAGATTTGATTTATGAATATAGACACGGACTAATTGATATTGCGGCTATCGGTTCTTTATTCATACCTATTGTCGGACCTGCAATATCTTTGGGATTGGAGTTAGCTAACTCAAGTTTATATTTTTCTGAGGACGACCCTTATATGGGTGGATTTTCTTTAGCCTTCGCATTAATACCTGGTGGTGAAATGATTGCTAAGATACCTGCGGTAAAAAAGTTAGGTAGGGATGGTTTGGCTAAATTATTAAAGAAAGCAAAAATACAAAATGCTAAATTTACTAAAACCGAATTAGAGGCGTTAGAACAAATTAATAAAAACAAAAAATGGTTAAAATTAACCGCAGCGAAAGAAGCCTCTAAACTATTAGTTCAGTCCACATTTAAAAAATTAAGTTTACCTCAAATTGTTAGAGGTATGTATAATTTATCATTGAAGCACCCAACTAAATTTAATTTAGCTAAAATGGGTCTAATAATTGGTGGTGTGTGGTACTCCTATGAAAAATTAGCTGAGATATTTGGAATCAAACCAAAAACAACACCTACAAAACCAGGACAAAAACAAAGAAGTATTGTTAAAATAGTTTCCAATTATGATAAGGATTGGGACTATAAAATGGATGGTGATAATTTCTATGCCAAGAAGAAAGGTTCTGAAGAATGGGTTTTAACAAAAGGTAAAATATCCGACACGATAAAATCAAAAGTATTTGGTATTGAAAAAACTCCTGAACAAATTAAACTTGAAAGTGAATATAAAGCAAATAAAGACTCGATAGATAAACAAGCTGCGATTCAATTGACCGGTAATCTAACAGATGAAGAAAAAAACATTGAATTTCAAAAGGTTTGGGGTGATTTCAAATTTGAGTGAAATTAAACTAAATCCGTAATATTTATATCAAAAACCTTCTATGAAGAAAAAGTTAATTAGTGAAGTTTCTAGAATTCAAGAATTAATGGGTAAATCTATTATTTCTGAACAAGCCGTGCCAAAATTTTTGAAGAGTATATTTGCCATGTTAGGTGACGATGCGGTAAAAAAGAGTGTAAAGTTATTAGACGATGAGATTGATAATGCCATCAATTCAATTAGAAAAGGTGAAACAATTTCAGACGACATATTAGAAAAATTATTAAAAAATTTAGATTGGTCTAATATATCAAAAATGATATTAGACGGTAAATTATTAGGTTCGGCCTTTGATTCAAAGATTGATGAGGCGATTGAGTTTATAAAAAACAATCCGTCAAAATACAATTCAACTGTATTACAATTTAATAATACGTTAGACAAGTTACCATTTTTACAGGATGCTCCTGTAGAATTGATAGATGAGTTAAAAATAGTACTAAAGAGTAAAATTGATGATGGAATCAAAGGAGCAACTAAACTAGCCGACTCATCATTAGATGACGCTTTAAGAAATCTTTTTGACCAAAATCTTGAGAGTCTTGTTGAGGGTACAACGTCTGTTGATGATATTATAAAAGGGTTTTTACAACAAAACGGAAAAACTCTATCTAAATTTTACAACCCAAATGAATTAAAGTTGTATGTAGAACAAATGACAGGCGCGCTAAGACAAGTTATAGACAAGTCGAGTAAGTTAGATTCGGTTTATACTGATTTGTCAAAAGTATGGGACAAGATGACATTAGTTCAAAAAAGAGATTTTGCTAAAAAGTCAATTGAAGGTATTACGAAACAAATACCTTTTGGATTTAAAGACCTTTTTGACGTTAAAAAACTTACAGAGTATGTTGTAAAAGGTGCTGATAATGAATTTTCATTACCATTGTTTTGGAAAAGAATTAGAAATATTTGGGCAATGTCAGTGGCTATTCAGGCAGTTGGATTATTGTACAAAGCGTCGGTTTTGACAGCACAACAAAAGAAGGGATATGAATTAACTTGGGACCAAAAAATTGAAGAAATTTTAAAAGGTCGCTCAATGCAGGAATTTGCTTTTGATATATTAGTACCGCCAGTGAATTGGGTGGCATCATTAATCTCAGCACTTGACCGTGATACTCAATTTGATGAATTGAAAAGTCAATTTCCAATCACAGTGAGGGATAACGTATTTAGAAACGAATCGGGTGAGGGTTATTACATTAAAAAAGCTGGCGTTGTTTATCCTATTGAGTTAAGAAATAATCAGTGGGTAGTACAAATTGAAGGTCAGTGGTATAAACTATCAGACGTAGAAGGATTTTAAATTATGAAAGGATTATCATTAGTATTAACAGAACAATTAAAACCTAAACAAGGTGCTCAACCTGTTGAAGGTCAAGGTTCAAAAACACAACCAACACCGCGACCTCAACCAACACCTGAACCTCAACCAACACCTGAACCAACCGTACAACAAACACAACCTGTTGTTGCCGAACCAGCAAAGGACTCTTTGAGATATTTCAATGATTTTACTTTTTATGACCAAGACGAAAAGGAAATCAAATTCTCTGATGATGAGAAAAAAGAAGTCATGACATTACTACCTAAGTTCAAAAATATTGGTGGTAAAAAATATGATGACGATGATGCCTTTGTTAGAGCTGCAATTTTCTTTAAACAAGATAAGAAAAATGTTATGATATACTATGTTGACTTCTTGACAACTCCTGATATCAAGTTGGTTGCCGATAACCACAAAAGAATTGGTTTAGGTCTATCAGTACTTTTAGAACAATCGTTCAAATCAAGAATGTATGTTAGAAATATTGGAAGTGGTAATTTCACCTTAACAAGTGAAAGACAACCAAAAATGGGTTCAGGAAAAGTAGAAAGAGTCTCATCTCAACCCACACAAACAGGGTCAACACAAGCAAGACCTGAACAGGCCATGGGTGTTACACTTAAACCTGAGGCAGTAGTTAAAGTTGCCGAAACTCAAGGTACAGTACCTGTAATGAAAACATTGAATGACGAACAAAAGAGAGTTGTTCAGAGATACGCTAACGAGGGTTACGAAACATCAAAACCCGCAGATGCCGACATGTCAATGTATGATACTATTGATTTGAAAGGTGCAGAATCGGCATTTGATACGTTCCCAACATTTAAAATGTATAAAATCAAAAGATTAACTTCGACTGGTTTGGAATCAATTGCAAGTGGTTTAACATCACAAGACATTACTGAGGATTTGTGTAAACAAAATATCAAACTTTATCACGATGGTGCAATGGATAGAAAAACAATGAGTGACGGAGCTAGAAAAGCATTTGCCGAATTTATCATCGCATGTAGAGCACAGTACAGAGATGGTTGGGGAACAAAAGACGCAGGATTCATGAACGGTAAATTAGTTAAGAGTAAGACTAATGTTTATTTGAATGACATTGAGAATAAGTTTGTCAATACAGAATATTGTAAGTATAAAATTAACTTCGCCGAAAAAGCGGTTGGTTGTGGTGCAAACCTTTTAGATATCGAGTAATATGAGTAATACTATTAAAAATTATATCAAAGAGATTGAACAAAAAAGACAGAATATGGTTATTGAAAATTCAATAATCAAGAAGAGATTTGCATTAGTAGAATCTTTTGACAGTCTGTTCTCTGAAATTAAATATTTGAACAAACAATCTTTTGACTGTAACAATATTAATGAAAATTTGTTACAAGTTCTCAATTCAATGTTCCAAGATGATAGTAAATCATTTATGGATACTGTTAAATCAAAACTTTCTGATTTCTTAGTAACTAAGTTAGGTTATGAAGGTTTTGAAAAGGAAGTAATCATGAAGGCTATCGGTGATACTGAATATGATGACGTTCCAAAATTATTTACTGACTGTAGATTTTTAGCCTCAAAATTGGCTGAAGTTTATACTGAAGATTTCTCAGGTACATACTTAAATGATTTACCTGACTTTATGAAAAACAAAATGGCTGATTTTGTAAAAGATAACACAACAAAGAAACAATTGGAAGATTCTTTTGTTGATAGACTGTGTCCTATGATGGGAGACATCAATTCCAAGATGGAGTTGAAACTGAAAGATATTAGAGATAATATTCTTTCATAAATCACTAAAAGAAAGGGGGTGATTTCATCTAAGGAAGGTGTACGAAAGTACACCTTTTTTCTTTTGTACCGCCTGCCGGAATCGAACCGGCACGACCGTTTCGGGTCGAGGGATTTTCTTACCAACTACAACTTTCGTTGCTCCTTTCGGATTTGTGGTCTGGACTTTATCTTAACCATTTTACAGGTTCCTCCCGTCAAGTCTCTACACGTTCCCTTTTCGGGCTTCGCTCGGTATTGCCATTTTACAGGTTTCACCGAATTTGAGAGGTTCTACTTCTAAAGTTTCCCTTAGAGCACTCAAAATTGTAAACGCTTCCCTTCTCTTAACTCTTATTTTTTACAATAATTATTGTGTCCAAATTGACATTCTCAAACCCATAACTATTGTAGAAGAGATAAAGTTAGAAAACTTCGTGTTTACCACTAAAGTCCCTTGTGTCTACCTGTTTCACCAAGGCGGCAACTTTCTTTCACCATCATGTCAAAGAACATCACAGGTTTCCCTGTTTTGTTACACAAATATAACAATTAAATACTATTAAGAAAAGTTGTAATCAAATTCATTCCAAACTTTTTCTACATTTTCATCAACCACTCTTGAGAATATGTTTGGAACCGTTGGTTTAAATCTTAGTTTCATACCAGCATCTTCAGGAGTTTTATCTCCTTTTAAACTGTTACAACGACTGCAACATGTTACCAAGTTATTCCAACCATTACTTCCTCCACGTGATTTAGGAATTACGTGGTCAATCGTTAAATTCTTTTGTGAACCACAATATCCGCATTGAAAATTATCTCGTTTGAATAAACGTTTACGAGAAACACTCAAATTGTTTGGTCTGAATCTAACGAAATTCAGTAATCTGATTATAATTGGTCTTACAAAATTACCAATAGTCGTAACAATATCGTCACCCTTTTTTAGTACTTCGGCACGACCCTTTTGTACCAAGATAAAACCACGTCTAAGTGACGTTACATTTAATGGTGTGAAGTCCGAATTTAATACTAGTACTTTATCCATGTCTTTTAATTACTATGCAAATATACAAAATGATTTCATCAAATCAAAAAGTATTTATTCATAAATAAATAAACTAAAATTTTAATTATGTACACAAGGGAACAAATTGAAAAGGCCGTAAAGGGCAAAGGGTATGCTTGGTTTGAAGGAACTAAAGACTATGACCTAAACATTGTTGGGGTGAGAAACTCAGCTACAGGAAACAAAGTCACAAATGTATTTGATGACAAAATCACAGTTTCTTATAAACTAAATGGTGAATGGCAATTCCATGTGTGGAATGCAACAACAGACCCAGGTAAAAAGGGTGTTATGGAATATCACAACACGGCTGGTGTTGCAAGATTAGTTGAAGGTCAATACAGAGGTTCACACTCTATCGGTCTTCACCAGGGTAAGTACAAGGCTCTAAAACAAGCTAAACCTGTGAAAGTTTATCGTGACCCAAACCGTGACATGACTTATGATGAGACAAAAATTGCTGAGGGTATTTTTGGTATTAACATCCACCGTTCATCGGCAACAGGAACTTCAACATATGTTGAAAACTGGTCTGAGGGTTGTCAGGTTTTTTCAACAGTAACTGACTTTGATAAATTTATGGCGTTGTGTGAAAAAGCATCTGCAATTCATGGAAATTCTTTCACATATACATTAATAGAATCTGTTGATTTGGTATAATATGGGGCATTTAAAAGATATACTTACTGGTGGTAGTGGATACGTTAAAGTGGATGATAAGAATAGATTCTACTACATGTTACAACAAATGCAATCTAACCGTTGGAAAATTACATTGGTTGTGTTATTCCTTTTTTTCTTTATCCTTTTAGGTATAAACTCGGCAGTATTCTTTGGAATTGAAATTCAAGAAAGTTGGAAAGAGATGTTGTTAATTTTATTTGGTGCCTTTGTCGGTAACCTCAATAAAGTTATTGACTACTGGTTTAACTCAGAAGACAGAGATAAGATGTTGATTCAAAAAGTCGATGAAGAAGACGGTGAAACTTTATCGCACACTCAGGACTAATACGTAAATGTGGTTAATTATTTAAAGGGGAGGTAACTCCCCTTTTTTATTTAAAAAAAATAGGGGATTTCTCCCCCATTTTGTTAGAACTTCAACATCACACCAGCACTTCCGTTCCACTGTACGATTCCACGCTTTGGAATCCAGAACTCAAACTCACCGATTTCGTCAATCTTGTTGTTGATTCTCTCCCGGTATTGTGGGAGGTCAGCTTTGGTTTCGGGGTGTTTAACACCGATGTGTGCTGAACACACGGGTCCGATACCGGTCAGACGAGACATCTCATCGGTGAGGGTTCGTCCGCAACAACGGCAGATGCCTCCGTTTTCTTTGGTGAGATTGGCTTTCAGTTTGAATGCTTTGTCGCTCATCACCATCACTTCGGTTACGTCAACCAAGATTGGGAAGAACTCCAAACCTTTAGCGTCTTTGATTTTCTCGGCGATTGAACGACCCAACTTGATGGTGTTACCTACCAATTTAAGGTTAAGGGTGGTTTGAGAGTTTTTCGCTTTCTCACGATTTACTGCCTCGTATCCTTTTTGGATTTGTTTGTCGGTGAGGTTACGGTAGGTCAAGTATTTAGTCTTGAGGTCCACGATGAACGCGGTCTGACCGTTGTATTCAAGGATTGAACGAAGCTCAGTCGGGAGAGACTCCATATTAACTTCTTTGGAGCGGTCTTCGTTGATTACGAGTTTTTCAACAACTGCGTATTGTTTATCTGTGAGACGACCCCACTTATTAAGAGACTCGCTCATTTTGCGGATGAAGTCGTTTGAACCGTTATAGGCTTTTACTTTGTCGAGGATGATGGTTTTGTTGGTTGTCATGGTGTGTGGTGGTTTAACAATACAAATATACTGCACAGATTTGTATTTTATCACATTTATGAAATTTTTATTAGAAAATATTTGACTATGTGAATTATTAGAAAACAAACCCAAACTATAACAAATAAAAAAAGGGGTCAATGACCCCTTTTTAATTTTAGACAGAATTAAAGATTAATTC
>Ga0247844_1005473_pt1 | contig 16184 bp, 14 predicted proteins | sample LaCtaG_FD_192421 | JGI IMG/M metagenome (GOLD analysis project Ga0247844, IMG submission 192421) | Freshwater microbial communities from meromictic Lake La Cruz, Castile-La Mancha, Spain - LaCruzMarch201714.5m_1 | ecosystem: Environmental > Aquatic > Freshwater > Lake | place: Spain: Castile-La... | reverse complement strand
ACCTCGTGGAAATGCACCTCTTCAATGGCGACACCATGCACCTTCGCCTCAGCTTCAGCCAGGCGACGAAAGATCGCCTGCGCCCTAATTTTAACCGGCTCGGCCAGTCCACTTCCGGCAATCATGGCATCAATGGCGGCATAATGCCGGTGCGTATGGTGGTCATGTACCACCACATCGAATTTCAGAGCCGGAATATGCCGACGCTCGGTGCGGCTCGTTGTCAGTTCAAACGAGCCAGACGGCAGCCCGAGCTTATCCAGCTCCGTGCGCAGATATTCCAGTGGCACCCCAAGATCAAGGAGCGCTCCCACGGTCATGTCACCGGAAATACCGGCGTAGCAGTCGAGATATAAAATAGTCATATTACTCCTTAACCCGATAGAACCCATTCCTGGGAGCCCCGACAAACTCAATCGAACCACGCGTTCTCAAGTCGGCAATGTCCCGTTTGGCACTTTTCTCATTTACCTTCCACTGTACGGCAATATCCGTGGCCCTGGCTTGTTTGCCCACTGCAAGCTGCTCCAAAAACCACAGTTGCCTGTCGTTTACAGGGACATTTACAGGGACATTTATCATTTCTGTTGGAAATTCAACCGGGAAATCAGCATGAACGGGCAGAACCGTCAGAAAGTAGGTACGATCATCATCCGTATCGAAGACCGGATCCGGAGAACCGTTAGTACGCATGGCTTTTTTGATTCTGGGAATACCGGTGGCTTTTCCCTCGGTTAGTTCCAGTTCCTTCAGAAATTCGCCAATCCTGCGGTTACGGTACCTCCGGGAGAGGATATTTCCGGTGGCAATATCCTCTCTTTTGACCGATCTGTCCGGTCCGGGAAAGCTCAGGATCTCAATGCGGTCGGGATGAATCCTGACCTCAACCGGTTCACGGATTTCATAACTGCGGTGGTAGATCGCGTTCACCAAGGCTTCCTCGATGGCTTCATAGGGATAGTTAAAATAACGAAGCGCTTCGGCCTGCTGCGGCACCTTGCGGATCTGCTCGGCAATGAACGTTCCCTGAATGTAGTTCAAGGCATTCCGTAATTGCCGATGGATCGGCCCCTCAAAAATTTTCTCGCTCATTTCATCGCCTGCGGGGGAGGTCTTGAAATGCACCAGTTCAATTCGCGAATAGGGGAAAAAATCGTGAGGGCGTTCGTTGAAGAACATCAAGCCGACGTTACGGGGCTTCAAATATTCGGGAGGTCCATCCACAATCATCATATTCCCACAGATCTGTTCAAAGGGAAGTTTGACTGACTGTTCGAAGAGTGTGCTCCCGATCTCCTGGAGGAATGACTGGATAAGACCGAGGTTCAGTCCACCAATATCGGCCTTATGGTTGATCCGGTCGTCAAAGGGAACATTGGCCGCCAGTTCCATCAGTTCCCTTTCGTCTTCGATTTTGGCCTTGACTGTACTTGAGAACCTGCGGATGTAGTAGGCATAGGGTACCTGCTTTGCCATGGAAACCGGCGCTTGATAGGGTCGGTTCTGCCCTCCCGGCGCCCAGATGATGAAGACATGTTTTCCCTGAAAAACAATCGGTTCGGCCACGGGGAAATAGGCGGGTTTCAGGCGGTTGCAGAGATTGAGAAGATCTTTTTGTATCTTGTCGATGCCTGCCGGATTGAGGCCGACCGGCGGCAATACCGGTCTGCCGTTATCATCACGGATTCCGACCACGATATAGCCGCCTCCCCAGTTGTTGATGTCGTTGGCAAAAGCGCACAGGGAGCGAATGACCTCTTCCGGGTTCCATCCCTCCTTGAACTCGATCCGCTCGGATTCATCGGTGCGACAGTTGATCAGATCGTCTATGTTGATGGGCAGGGCCATGTTTGGTTCCTTGCGGCGAGTTGCGATTATGGGGTTTATTTGAAGAAGATTCACACCCGATTAATCAGCGTTGCGGCACAGGCCGCACCGAAGCCGTTGTCGATATTGACGACCGTGACCCCGGAAGCACAGGAGTTGAGCATGCCGAGCAGTGCGGCGACACCGCCGAAAGAGGCGCCGTAGCCTACTGAAGTCGGCACGGCAATTACCGGTTTATCCACCAGCCCGCCAACGACAGAGGGGAGCGCCCCCTCCATGCCTGCGACCACGATGATTACTGAAGCTGCGGCGAGCTGTTCCTGTCTGGCCAAAAGCCGGTGGATACCAGCCACGCCGACATCATGGATCTGCTCGACCTGATTACCGAGAAAACGGGCGGTCACCAGCGCCTCCGCCGCAACAGGAATATCGGACGTTCCGGCGGATAGCACCAGAATTGTTCCCTTGCCCCGCTGCTCAGGCGGTTGCTGTTCAAGAGTCAGGCAGCGCGCCTCAGCATGATAAGTCGCCGCCGGAAATGTGCCAAGAACAGACTCTGCCTTCTCCCTGTCCAGGCGCGTCACAAGGACATTTCCCCCCCTGTCCGTAATAGCAGCGGAGATTGCTGCAATCTGCTCCGCCGTTTTCCCTTCGCCGAAAATCATTTCCGGCATCCCCTGACGTAAATGGCGATGGTGATCTACCTGGGCACAACCGATATCCTGAAAGGGGAGTAGGCGCAGATGCTGGAGTGCGGCATCAACTGAAAGTCCACCCTGGCGTACTGAGTTGAGCATTGTCTTGAGATATTCCTGATTCATGAAAGCACCCCCGCAGGATGAAAAAAGTAATAAAGCCTCCGTTCACCATAAAAAAGTCCGTTCATCACTCTGTTAAAGTCAACTGAGTTGAACGGACTTTTTTATGAAACAGGAACGGCTTGGCTCTCCGGATTATTTTTCGTCCAGAACAGCATGAGCCGCTGCCAGACGGGCAATCGGCACCCGGAACGGTGAGCATGAGACATAATCCAGCCCGACGTTGTGACAGAAGATTACCGAAGATGGATCGCCGCCATGCTCGCCGCAGATGCCGAGTTTGATCTTCGGACGGGTTGAGCGCCCCAGCTCGCAGGCCATCTTGACCAGCTTGCCGACGCCGTTCTGGTCGAGCGAAACAAACGGGTCTTCCGGTAGAATATTATTGTCAACATAGAATGGCAGGAACTTTCCGGCATCATCACGTGACAGGCCAAATGTAGTTTGAGTCAGGTCGTTGGTGCCGAAAGAGAAAAATTCTGCTTCGACCGCAATTTCGTCTGCAGTCAGGGCGGCGCGGGGCAATTCGATCATCGTACCGATCAGATACTCGACCTTGACGCCGTACTTGGCGATTGTTGCGTCGCAGATGGCCACGGCATTCTGTTTGAGAACCTTTAACTCTTTGACTGTTGCAATCAAAGGAATCATGATTTCAGGCACAATGCTGAAACCCTCATTTTTGACCAGTTCGCAGGCTGCTTCCATAATAGCGGTAACCTGCATATTATAAATTTCCGGAAAGGTGATGCCGAGACGGCAGCCGCGATGGCCCAGCATCGGGTTGAACTCGTGCAGCGTTTCGATCTTGTGCTTGAGTGCGCTAACCGGAACTTTCATGGTCTTGCATAACTCAACGATATCTTTTTCTTCCTGGGGCAGGAACTCATGCAGCGGCGGGTCAAGCAGCCTGATCGTAACCGGCAGCCCCTTCATTTCACGGAACAGGCCGATAAAATCCCCCTTCTGCATCGGAAGAATCTTTGCCAGAGCGAGTTCGCGACCTTCAACATCATCGGCCAGAATCATTTCACGAACGGCGGCGATGCGTTCGGCATCAAAAAACATATGCTCGGTGCGGCAGAGGCCGATCCCCTCAGCGCCAAACTGGCGGGCGACTTTGGCATCATGCGGAGTATCGGCATTAGTCCGTACCTTAAGGCGGCGGATGCCGTCTACCCACCCCATCAGCGTCCCGAAATCCCCGGTCAACTCTGCCGATACGGTAGGCACAGCGCCGAGCATGACCTCACCCAATGTCCCGTCGAGTGTGATCATGTCACCTTTTTTAACAGTTACACCCCCTTTTGTCGCGAAACACTGATTTGCGTAATCCACCTTGATATCACCACAACCGGCGACACAGCATTTACCCATACCGCGCGCGACGACAGCAGCGTGAGACGTCATGCCCCCGCGTGCCGTCAGAATCCCCTGTGCGGCATGCATGCCGTGGATATCTTCAGGTGACGTTTCGATGCGAACAAGAATTACCTTGCGACCGGTTTTCGCTTCCGACTCCGCCTCATCTGCAGTAAAAACGACAGTACCTGATACAGCGCCCGGTGACGCTGGAAGCCCTTTGGCAATAATGTTTTTGACCGCTTTCGGATCAAGTGACGGGTGGAGCAACTGGTCGAGCTGTTCCGGTGCCACACGCTTTACAGCGGCTCTTTGGTCGATTAGACCCTCGGCAACCATGTCTACAGCAATCTTGATGGCGGCCGGAGCTGTCCGCTTGCCGTTACGGGTCTGCAGCATGAACAGCTTTCCTTTTTCAATGGTAAACTCGATGTCCTGCATATCCTTGTAATGTGTTTCAAGTATGGTGCGGATTGAATCGAGTTGCCGATAACACTCCGGCATGACCTCCTCCATCGGTGGTAGTGTCGTTGCTTTGGCGCGATTGATCGGCTGCGGTGTACGTATACCGGCAACGACATCTTCACCCTGGGCGTTGACCAGATATTCGCCGTAGAAGTAGTTCTCCCCGGTTGAAGGGTCTCGGGTAAAAGCCACTCCGGTAGCGCAGTCATCACCCATGTTTCCGTAGACCATCGACTGGACGTTAACGGCAGTGCCCCATTCAGCAGGAATGTTATTCAGGCGGCGGTAGGTTATGGCGCGTTGATTCATCCAGGAACCGAACACGGCGCCAATTGCCCCCCAGAGCTGATCCATCGGATCTTCCGGAAAGGCAACGCCTAGCTCCTCCATAATCTGTGCCTTGAATGCCGCAACCAGATCTTTCCAGTCGCCGGCGCTCAGGTCGGTGTCAAGATGGACACCCCGCTCGTCCTTCTTCTGCTCCAGAAGGTGTTCAAGCGAATGTTTGTCCATCCCCATGACAACATCGGAATACATCTGAACAAAGCGGCGGTAGGCATCGTAGGCAAAACGTTCGTCACCGCTCTGGGCTATGATCCCCTGAACGGTGATGTCGTTAAGCCCGAGGTTAAGAACGGTATCCATCATTCCCGGCATGGAAGCGCGAGCACCCGAACGTACCGAAACAAGCAGGGGATTGGCAGGATCACCAAATTTTCGTCCCATCAGCGCTTCAACCTGGGCAAGATGCACGGCAACTTCATCCGCCAGCGTGGGAGGATAATTACTGTCGTTCTTGTAAAACTCGGTACATACTTCCGTACTGATCGTAAAACCGGGGGGAACCGGAAGACCGATACTGGTCATCTCGGCCAGATTCGCCCCCTTGCCTCCCAAAAGATTCTTCATGTCAGCCCGACCTTCGGCGTGACCATTACCAAAAAAATACACAAACTTCTGAGCCATTGTGCCGCCTCCTCTTAGATAAGATTTCCTACTTTGTATCCCAACTGGTTATATCAACGTTCTTCCCTTCGCCACCCTTCGCACCGTCAGAACCATAAGAAAAAAGGTCATAGTCGCCATGTTCACCGGGTGAAATGTAAAGATAGTCGTTTCCCCAGGGGTCCTTGGGTACCTTCTTGCTCTCCAGATATCCACCCTCCTTATAGCCGTTTGGTATCACACCGACAGTCGGTTTTGTTACCAACGCGGTCAACCCCTGCTCAGTAGAGGGGTAATTGCCGGTATCAAGCTTGTAGAGCTTGAGAGCAGTCTCGATATTCTTGATCTGTACCCGTGCGTCAGTAATCTTTGCATCATCCGTACGCCCCATCAGCTTCGGGCCGACCAGAGCCGCTAATAGAGCCAATATGACGATAACAACCATGATTTCAATCAGTGTAAAACCTTTTCTGTTCTTTAACAATTGCATTTGATGTGCGTTCCTCCCGAGTAAAATATTTTCCAACTTACTAACAGATGGCGCTTATGGCAAGCTCTTTTACACGGGAATACTTCAAAAAATATAATTACTACCTCAATTGAGGTATAAAATATCTGCGAAAAATGAGTGCCAAGCTATTTTAAGCCAATAAAATCAGCTTGTTACGTTATAACTTGCAGGTTGGCACTTAATATGCTATTTAACCGGCATTGATGAAATTCAGTAAGAGCAGTATGACACTATGTCTGCGTTATTATGCAGCAAAAAACTAAAAAGGAGAATAAACCGATGAAAAAAATCAGCGCCGTAGTAGCAATGTTCGCCGTCACCGCTTTTGCAGGAGCAGCTTTCGCTGTTGGCCCCGAAACAATCGAGCTTCCGGCTTCCATGGGTAAGGTAACTTTTCAGCACCTCAAACATCAGGAAAGGGTGAAGCAGGATTGTAAAAAGTGTCACGAGAAAGCCCCAGGTAAAATTGCCGAAAAGAACAAAGACTGGGCTCACAAAACCTGTAAAGGTTGCCACACTGAAATGAAAAAAGGACCTGTTGGTTGCAAGGATTGCCACAAAAAATAAGCTGAAAAACTCTGTTTGTCAATTGAGAAGGGGGGCAATGCACCACATAGCATGCCCTCTTTTTTTCGTAATATCTTCACCATGAGATGAATTTGAGAAAACGGCAGGTTTTTGGACAGGAGCAGAATAGTGTCGGTTGAAATACTCTTGAAAGAGCTGGTGGACAGCGTGCCGCAGGCGATCGGCGCCATCCTGGTAGACTGGGAGGGTGAGGCGGTTTTGGAGCATTGCCACTGTGATCCGTACGATATTCGTTTTATTGCCGCGCACAAGAGCATTATTCTGGCTCGTATCAAAAAGATCCATAGCGACGCCAGGTTAGGCGAAGTTGAGGACATGGTTGTGACTTCTGATAAAGGTCATCTTATTATCGGCTGCATTGATCGGGAGTATTCACTGGTAATGAATGCTGAACGCACCTCCCCGGTTGCTCTGGCACTGTACCATTTCCGCCGGGCAGTAAGCGAACTGAAGAAGGAGATATGATGGAGGAGCAGGAGAAAAAAAGTTATTTTCGCGGGATGATGGACAAAATCATCACCGTTGCTAACATGGAGGTTTTCCCTTCCTCCAAACCGACGCCTGAGCCACCGAAACAAGATGGTGAGGCGACAGGAGAAAATGGTGGAGAACCGGAGCCCCAAAAGAAACCTGTACTAAACCCCTTTGGCGTTGTGGATCTTTTTGGCAAACTGAAGGTGGGGCTCCAAAAGACCAAAGATGGTCTGGTGGGGCGGATCGACACTCTGCTCCTGGGTAAAAAAACGATTGATGCCGATACTTTTGAAGAGTTGGAAGAGATTTTGATCACCTCTGATATTGGAGTTAAAACCACGGTTGAGCTGATCCGTACGCTTGAACAACGTTTGGGGCGTAACGAGCTGAAAGATGGTGATGCTTTGCGAGCGGCGTTGAAAGAGGAGATTCTGACACGACTCACCGCCCATCACAGCCCCCTTGACATCAACAGCCGGAAGCCGTTCGTACTGTTGGTGATCGGCGTTAACGGCGTCGGTAAGACGACAACCATCGGCAAACTTGCCTCGCGCTTCTCGGCATCAGGCCACAAAGTGCTCCTCGCGGCGGCCGACACTTTTCGGGCTGCTGCTGCCGAGCAGTTGATCGTCTGGGGGAAACGCTCCGGAGTTGATGTTATTCGTCACAAGGAGGGAGCCGACCCGGCTGCGGTTGTTTTTGATGCCTGCAAAGCTGCTGTCGCTCGTGGTGTTGATCTTCTGATTATTGACACCGCCGGACGTCTCCACACCAAAGTCAACCTGATGGAGGAGATGAAAAAAATCTGCCGTGTCATAGATCGGGAGATCCCCGGTGCTCCGCATGAGACGCTGCTGGTTCTCGATGCCGCAACCGGTCAGAATGCGATTTCTCAGACCCGGCTTTTCAAGGAGTCTGCCGGTGTCACCGGTTTGGCACTGACAAAACTGGACGGCACCGCCAAGGGAGGCATTGTGGTGGCGGTAAGCCATGAATTTGCTCTGCCGATCCGCTACATAGGCGTCGGCGAAGCAATTGAGGATCTGCGCGATTTTGATCCGCAGGAGTTTACGGATGCAATCTTCCAAGCTTGAAAAATCACATCGCAAGTCTGTGAAGGGCTCAACTGAACTCTGCGATATCAGTCAATTAGGACTTGACTTTGTCCCTGCTGCTTCGTATAGTGTGCCACCTCAAAAGGAAAGGGAACCCATGAACCAAGAACTCTTAGATGTACTCGAAGCCAGAATAGGCGCAATCCTCGAAAAGTATAATGACCTTAAAGAAGAAAACGCAGCCCTGCATGAAGAAATTCAGCGTTTGATAAACGACCGAGAGGGATTCAAATCCCGTGTTGACGCCATACTTGGCAAACTTGACGGCATTTAGCGAGTGATATGAAAAAAAGCCATGCTGTGATTGTCCTGGGGCGTGAACTATCAGTTCGAAGTTCCGCCCCGGAGTCGAAGGTCAGGGCAGTCGAAACTTTTGTCAATGGCAAGCTACAGGAAATTGGCAGTGCTCTTAGAAGTGGTGATGCCCAACTGGTACTCTCGCTGGCTCTGCTGAATACTGTGGAAGAATTACTTGAACTCCGTTCTCAGCGAGAAATGGATGCTGTTGTCGACAAAAGAATTGATTCGCTGATAGCAACTCTCGATAAGGTCTGATTTTACATGGTCTCTCAGGGAGACTTGATCATATATTCGCACGAAATGCTCATCTCTATCGGGCTCGTCAAACACCGCCTGCGCCAGTTTGATTGCAGTTATAACCAATGCCCATTGAATATATCCTCACTGAAAGGAAAAAGCATCCTGAGTCTCTGCGCGTAATCAGATAATTACTCAACGGCACTAAAGCTTTTTCTTTCATTCAGCCTCCCTGGTTGCTTTCCCGATTTCTCTTCGGGGTCATTCCACATGTGTCGTATCGAAAGTTCAGTATGCCCAAGCGTTCTCTCCGTTCGCAATTACTGGCACAGCGCCGGCTGCTCAGCCATGATTTCTGGTGCGCATCAAGTCGCTCTGCCCAGCTAAACGTGCTCTCCCTTGTTGAGTATGCCGAAGCTGATTGCATAGCGCTGTATGCCCCGGCTCATAATGAGATCGGTACGGAGCTGATCTTTACTGCAGCTTTTCAGGTGGGAAAGCAGATTCTGTATCCGGCTGTTCACCTCGATCGCATGGTGTTTCGCAGGGTTGAGCGAATTGTGGAGTTGAAGAAAGGGGCCTTTGGTATTTTGGAACCCCCCCCGAAAGGATCAGACTATCATGCCGATGAGGCTGACCTGATCGTGGTTCCGGGCATCTCTTTTGATCTCGCCGGCCATAGGATCGGCTACGGAAAAGGATTTTATGATCGTTTTCTGTCTTATCCCGACTGCCCGACCCATCTGGTTGGTTTGTGTCATGATTTCCAATTGACAGAGGAGCTTATCCCAGCGGATGCACATGATATTCCGATGGAGATTATTGTTTCAGATAAGCGCATTGTCCGGATTAGTGGTTTTAAAACAGAGAAGTAACCGGAGCTCGCCAGGCGACCCGGATCTTATATAAAGGAGGGTAGTTTTATGGGTGTTGAAACAATTATTGGTGTTGTCATTATTCTTATGGCTGTCGCCGCCGGAGCCTATTATGCCGGCAACAAGCTTAACAAGAAAGATACCGGATCCATTTTGAAACAGGCCGAAGAGCTTGCCGGCAAAGTTCTTGATGATGCACGTCGGGAAGCAGATACCATTACCAAGGAAGCAGAGCTTAAAGCCAAGGATGCTGCTATCCAGGCCAAGGAGGATCATGAGCGAAAAACTAGCGAAAAAGACAAGGATTTGCTGGCTCTTGAAAAACGTCTGACCCATAAGGAAGAGAATCTCGATAAGAAAGCCGGATTGATAGATCAAAAAGAGATGGATATTCTTAAAAAAGAACAGACGGTTTCTCAAAAAGAGCAGGCCCTCGATCTCCGGGATGCTGAGCTGAAAAAAGCGGCTGACGTACAAAAAGCCAGACTGGAGCAAATTTCCGGTATGTCGGCCACAGAAGCAAAAAAAGAGCTGATGAACGCAATGGAGACAGAGGCCAAGCATGATGCCGCCAAATTAATAAGAGCCATTGAAGAAGAAGCTCGTGAAACCGGAGACAAAAAAGCCATGGAGATAATGGCGCTTGCCATTCAGCGCTACGCGGGAGAATACGTTGCCGAGCGCACTGTTTCTGTAGTTCCACTGCCGTCTGACGAAATGAAGGGGCGTATCATCGGTCGCGAAGGACGCAATATTCGCGCCCTGGAGGCTGCCACAGGAATTGATCTGATTATTGACGATACCCCTGAAGCGGTTATTCTGTCCGGGTTCAATCCTGTACGTCGCGAGGTCGCACGCATATCTCTGGAAAAGCTTCTGGCCGATGGTCGCATTCATCCGGGTCGGATAGAAGAGGTCGTAGCAAAAGCAACTGAAGAGGTGGAACTCTCGATAAAAGAGGCAGGCGAACAGGCGGCATTCGACCTCGGAGTTCACTGTATCCATCCGGAAATCCTTAAATTGGTCGGACGCCTCAAATATCGTACCTCCTACACCCAGAACGTCTATCTACACTCACTGGAAGTCGCGTTCCTCTGCGGTATTATGGCTGCCGAACTCGGAATCAACGTCAAACAGGCCAAACGTGCCGGACTTCTGCATGATATCGGCAAAGCGGTTGACCACGAAGTCGAGGGATCACATGCGGTAATCGGAGCTGAGCTGGCCAGAAAATATGGTGAAACTGCCAAAATTGTGCATGCCATCATGGCGCATCACGAAGATGAAAAACCGAATTCCATCCTGGCAATTCTGGTTCAGGCAGCAGATGCGCTTTCCGGCGCACGCCCCGGCGCACGCCGCGAAATGATGGAAACATATGTCAAACGCCTTGGCGATCTGGAGCGAATTGCCACCTCTTTCAGCGGAGTACAGTCGTCCTTTGCCATCCAGGCGGGGCGCGAAATTCGTGTCATGGTTTCCAGCGATCAGGTCACTGATGACCAATCTGTGATCATAGCTCGCGATATTGCCAAGAAAATAGAGGCCGAAATGACCTACCCAGGCCAGATAAAGGTCAACGTGATACGCGAAACCAGATCAGTCGAATATGCCCGTTAAGATCCTGTTTGTCGGTGATATCGTCGGAAAACCGGGACGTCAGGCGCTGTCGCGCGAACTGCACCGCCTGGTGGATCGGCACGTAATAGATATTGTTATCGCCAACGGAGAAAATGCCGCCGGTGGCTTCGGGCTAACGGTTGAGGTCGCCAAAGAGTTGTTCGGACATGGCATACATCTACTCACCGGCGGTAACCATATCTGGGACAAAAAAGAGCAAGTTTCATTTATTCTGTCTGATCCGCGTATTATTCGTCCGGCAAATTATCCAGACGGCGCTCCCGGCGTCGGGAGTGCGATCCTGACTACTCCTGGCGGTATCAAGGTTGCCGTTCTGAATCTTGAGGGGCGGATTTTTATGAAAAACCTCGAGTGCCCTTTTCTGGTTGCAAATAGAGAAATCGGGCGTCTCAAGCAGGAGACCCCGATAATTTTTGTTGATTTTCATGCCGAAGCGACTTCTGAAAAATCTGCCCTCGGATGGTATCTCGATGGCCGGATAACTGCTCTTGTGGGGACTCATACCCATGTCCAGACTGCAGACGAGCGAATTCTACCGCAAGGCACAGCCTTTTTAACGGATGCCGGAATGACCGGCAGTTTTGATTCGGTCATCGGCATGGGTAAGGAAGAGACCATTCACCGCTTTCTAACCCAGTTGCCATCCAAGTTTGAAGTTGGCAAAAAGGATATCCGGCTGAATGCAGTAGTAATAGGAGTAGATGAGGCAAGCGGCAAGGCTTTGAGTATTGAACGTGTGAATATGAGTTGTTAAATCAGAAAGGATTGTTATGTCAGTATCTGAGCAGATGGCCGTCATCAAACGTGGCGCAGTTGAAGTGCTAATCGAAAAAGAGCTGGAAGAGAAGCTTACAAAGTCTCTTTCGACCGGCAACCCTCTGGTAATCAAAGCCGGCTTTGATCCAACCGCACCTGACCTGCATCTGGGGCACACCGTACTAATTCAGAAGCTGCGGCAGTTTCAGCAACTGGGGCATGAGGTTAATTTCCTGATCGGTGACTTTACCGGCATGATCGGTGATCCGACCGGCAAATCCGAAACTCGTAAGGTACTAACCCGCGAAGATGTTTTAAGAAATGCCGAGACGTATAAGGAACAGGTATTTAAAATTCTTGATCCGGACAAAACCAGGGTAGTGTTCAACTCAACCTGGCTGAATGAGCTCGGCTGTGGTGGTATGATCGCACTGGCTTCTAAATATACCGTCGCCAGGATGCTGGAACGGGACGATTTTCATAATCGTTATACGACGCAACAACCGATCGCCATCCACGAATTTCTTTATCCGCTGATACAGGGGTACGATTCTGTTGCCATGAAGGCTGATGTGGAGCTTGGCGGCACAGACCAGAAATTCAATCTGCTTATGGGACGTGAACTCCAACGGGAATGGGGTCAATCACCACAATGTGTCCTGACCATGCCGCTCCTGGAGGGGTTGGACGGTATCAACAAGATGTCCAAATCACTCGGCAACTATATCGGTATCAGCGACCCTGCCGATGATATCTTCGGCAAGATAATGTCGATCTCCGATGAACTGATGCTCCGCTATTACGAGCTTCTCTCCGATATGACACTGGCTGATATTGATCAGTTGAAGCGTGATCTACAGGATCATTCGCTGCACCCTATGGCTGCAAAAAAACAACTGGGCCGCGAGATTGTTTCCCGCTTCCACGGTTCCGGTGCTGGAGAGATTGCCGAAGAAAATTTTGTCAAACGCTTTAAGGAAAATGAAATTCCGGAGGAGATGCCGCAGGTCTGTTTCTCCATTGCCGATGGTGTCGTGCTGCTGGTGAGGGCGATAACCGAAGCCGGCCTGACCAAATCCAACGGCGAGGGGCGTCGGGCGATTGATCAGGGGGGGGTCAAGCTAAACGGCGAGAAGGTAAGTGACACCAATCTTGAGTTGACTGCGGCGGGTGAATATATTGTCCAGATCGGCAAGCGCCGTTTTGCGAGGATTGTGGTAGTTTAGACTGTAATTTCCCCGTTACGCAGATTGAGCTGCGTAACGGGGATAACAGAGGTCACTCCACTCCTTCAATCGGCATTTTCGGCAGATGCCAGATTTCCTCGTTATAATTGCTGATAGTCCGGTCGGTGGAAAACTTGCCGCTACATGCGGTATTCATGATGCTCATGCGTGTCCAGCGCTCCCGATCCTGATATGCCGTTGCCACACACTGCTGGGCATCGACGAAACTACGGAAATCTGCGGCGACCATCCAGGGGTCATGCGGCGAACAGATCGCGTTGATAATCGGGTTGAACAAACCTCCTTCAAACATGCTAAAATGACCACAGTTTAGCAGATTCATAACCCTCTGTAGATCCTCGTCACGACTGATAACACCATTCGGGTCATAATTCCGGCGCAGTTCCTCCACCTCAGCACTCGTCAGACCGAACATGAAGAAGTTCTCTTCCCCGACCTCTTCAAGAATTTCTATATTCGCGCCGTCCAGTGTGCCGATGGTTATGGCGCCGTTCATCATAAACTTCATGTTTCCGGTTCCGGAAGCCTCCTTACCGGCTGTTGACAATTGCTCTGAGAGATCCGTGCCAGGGCAGATGATTTCCATCGCGGAAACGCTGTAATTGGTGAGAAATGCCACTTTCAGCATGTCACCAACAGCCGGATCGGAGTTGACCACGGCGGCAACGTTATTAATAAGCTTGATGATCAATTTTGCCATAGCATATCCAGGTGCCGCTTTCCCGCCGATCAACACGCAGCGATTAGTCCAGCCGGCTGTGTCACCCCGCTTGATGCGATCGTAAAGATGAATAACATGCAGTATGTTGAGAAGCTGGCGCTTATATTCATGAATACGCTTGACCTGCACATCGAACAGACCCTCCGGGTTGAATGTAACACCGCACGTTGTCTGAACAAAGGCAGAGAGTCGCTCTTTATTGGCCTGCTTAACATCATGCCATCTCCCACGGAATTTGGCGTCCGCAGCTAGTTCGGCGATTTTGTTGATCTGCTGCAGATCGGCCACCCACTCGTCGCCGATCTTTTCGGAGACAAGTTGACTCATACCTGGATTGCATTGAGCAATCCAGCGTCGCGGCGTCACCCCGTTGGTCTTGTTGTTGAATTTCTGCGGCCAGAGTTCATAAAAATCACGGAACAGCCCCTGAATCAGCAGTTGCGAGTGCAGTGCGGCAACGCCATTGACGGAAAAACTCCCCACGATTGCCAGATACGCCATCCGGATCTGCGGAACATGTCCCTCTTCAATAATGGACATCCGTCGCATCCGCTCGCTATCACCGGGCCAGCGGCAGGATACTTCACACATAAAACGGGCATTAATCTCCAGTATTATCTCCAAAATCCGGGGGAGCAATTGGCCGAAAAGGGGCACAGGCCACTTTTCGAGTGCTTCGGGAAGCAGTGTATGATTGGTATATGCCATTGTCTGGCTGGTTATTCCCCACGCCTGATCCCAGTTCATACCACGCTCATCCATCAGAATTCGCATCAGTTCAGGCACAGAACAACTTGGGTGGGTGTCATTAAGCTGGAAACAGTTATTGGCGGCAAAATCAGTGAAATCGCCTTTGCGCGACGCCATCCAGCGATCGACAACATCCTGCAGAGTTGCCGAAGCAAGGAAATACTGCTGCCGCAAGCGAAGCACCTTGCCGTTTTCACTGGCATCGTTCGGATAAAGCACCATTGTGATATTTTCGGCTTCATTTTTGGTGGCAACAGACTCGGCATACCCTCCGGCATTGAATTCACCCAGGTCAAAGGCCTCCGTGGCTGCCGATTTCCAGAGCCGCAACGTGTTAACCGTGCCATTTCGATAGCCGGGGATCGGAATATCATACGGCACCGCCAGAACATCATGGCTGTTGACCCAGCGAACCCGGCGTCCTCCCGATTCCGTCGCGTAATGCTCACAGTGTCCGCCGAAGCGAACCCGCTGGGTAAATTCCGGGCGTTCCTGCTCCCAGGGGTTACCGTTTCGCAGCCAGTGATCCGGCTCCTCTATCTGATGGCCATCGACGATACGCTGGCGGAACATACCGTACTCATAGCGGAGGCCATAACCCATTACAGGCAACTGCAGTGTGGCACAACTATCCAGAAAACAGGCCGCCAAGCGTCCAAGTCCCCCGTTGCCAAGACCGGCATCTCTTTCGTATTCAGACAGCTCCTCCAGCCTGATGCCAAGCCCGTACATCGCCTCCGAAGCGGCATCGGTAATACCAAGATTCAGCATGGCGTTGCCGAGGGCACGCCCCATCAGAAACTCCAACGAGAGGTAATAGCCACGCTTGCAGTGCGACTCGATGTAGGTATAGCGGGTTTTCTTCCAACGCTCCATCAGGCGGTCACGAACCGTTAGCGCCAGTGCTTTATAAAAATAATTGACCGAATGGCAATATTTGTTCTGGCCGAGGCTATAGGTAAAATAGCGGCGATAGTCATGGGCCAGGCCGGCAGCATCCAGCGCCAGTGGCGGCAACTCCGTCAGACCTGGTGAATTTATTTTTACATGATTTCTTTTTTGAACCATTTCTATCCCCTTTTCGTGACTCAATCATCGGCAGTCCACATGATTGTACTTGAATTTTATATCGCCTTTTTGGTGAGGCATCGTACACAATTTTAACTTGAAAGGCAAATTATCAATGATTTCACTGTTTATACCATTATCTTCTTGAATCGTCCAACCGCCTCCGGAATACCTTCCTCGCGGATATTTCCGAATGCCAGCCGCAGATAATTTTCCAGTCCGGATCCAAAAACCTCGCCCGGCAGGCAGAGGATTGCCGCTTCGTCAACCAATCGTTTTGCCACCTGACGCCCGCTGCGTCCGCTGAACGGATGTCGCACCCACGCAAAGAAGGTGCCGCTTGTTATGATCTGAAATCGGTTTCCGGGTCGCATGAATTCGGTTCTGAAAATATCGTGACGCCGCCCCATCATCTCCCTGTTGGCCGCAACCCAGTGATCAAGCTGTTCTACGCCAAATTTGACGGCTTGCTGGGTAATGCGCG
>Ga0247844_1005472_pt1 | contig 16184 bp, 17 predicted proteins | sample LaCtaG_FD_192421 | JGI IMG/M metagenome (GOLD analysis project Ga0247844, IMG submission 192421) | Freshwater microbial communities from meromictic Lake La Cruz, Castile-La Mancha, Spain - LaCruzMarch201714.5m_1 | ecosystem: Environmental > Aquatic > Freshwater > Lake | place: Spain: Castile-La... | reverse complement strand
TTTCTCTTTTTCGGATAAACGACTAAAATGCAATTGCATTAATTGCTCTGTTTCAGAATTATAAAACGTTTTCATAGTACAAAGTTACAAAATGTAAACGTTCAACTTATTTAACTTTAATTCCTTATCAAGTTCATATTGTAATACTTTGTCCGGTTGCATATCTTCTAATTTATTTAGAAGATTATTTAGCAAAAATCCCCACAAAATATATACTACAAAACCTGCCGCCAAGACCATATAAAAATTAATGTCAGAAAAAATCATCCCAAATGACCATTGTGCATCTGTAAGTCCTTTGCTGTATGAATCATTATGTAGTGCTTCAGAGATTTTGTAGGCCATTAAGGCATCAAAAAGAAAGGTAAACGACACCAACGCTGCCATCAAACCGAATTTCGGTTTAAGTCCCTTCTCTTCTCTTTTTTCATTCTCTTTAAGGGAGTTATGAATAAGAAAACCTAAACCAATAAAAATAAAAGGGGACAGAACGATAATAGCTACCGCACCTGTCCCTTTAGAATTAGCTTCGGAAAAAACCGAAGGTCTAATAAAACCACCCACAGCGGAATTTACATCGCCATAAAATGCGGAATATATTGTAGATGAATAAAAAACAAATAGATAGAGAGTTAGAGCAACTGTAATCAGAGCTAAGATGCCAAAGGTTACATAATCTGTTGAAGCCCCATCGCCTTGCTGTATTCTTATTTTCTCTTTCTCTAAGTTATCAAGCGTATCTTCAATTGATTGCTTTTGCTCTTCAACGGTAGCTATTTCATATTTAGCCCTCTCTTTTTCGTCTTTCTTAATATTTATCTCACCTTCGAGCTTTGTTATTCGTCCGCTAATGTCATTTTTCTCGTGTTTCAGAAAATCAGCATATGCGGAGTCCAGCGAAGATTCAATGGCTGTTACAGAGGCATCGTTACTTTGTGCGTCATTTTGACCAAAAGAATAGTAACGAGCAAAACTTAGGTCTGATACTTCAAATGCGTTTAAATTTTCAGTCATAAAATTGATTTATAATGGTTAGGAGCAGTACTTTTTTGTCATGCGTTGTGCAGGCGCAGGTGCGTGGGTGTCGGTTGTCGTTGAATCGGACCGCCGACGCGGGCGTTTTTAGAAGAGTTTCATTTTTGCCATCCAAAATAAGTAGAGGTCCTGAAAGCATCACATTGTCGTAAGGAAGGGTGTATTCCCAACCCACCGTTGGTTGCCCTTTTAGAATCCTTATTCGGTTGCGGTGCAGGACAATGGCGGCTTGGCCGTGAAAAGCGGCTTTGCTACCTACTTTGAAACGCGTGGTGTCGGTCACTTGCCCGTTGACTTTGATAAAATCAACCGAGCCCCCGTTTTTTACGTCGAAAAATCCGCCATTGACGGCAATAAGGGCGTTGTTTTCTTGGGCAATTTTGCTCGTCAGGCGCAATTGACCTTTGGTTTTATCTTTTTTGTTCAACGAATCGGCAGTGGCAATGCCCCATTTCAGGCGACGGCTTTGATACGGAATTTCCAATACATTGATGCTTTGGTTGGCGCTAAACAATTCACGGTTTTGAAAATGAATGCTTTTCCACCGAATGCCCCCGCCGATTTCCTGAACGTTCCATTGGGCTTGGTGCAATGCGAGAGAATCATTGGGTGTTTGCGCGTAGAGCGCGGATAGATTTAGCAGCAATAAAAACAGGATGGGTTTCATTTTATTTCCTAATTTTGTGAATCGTTTAACAACAAAATCAATCGAATTATTCTTCAAATATGGCAAAAGTTCCGGTTAATAAGCATCAGCCTGTTTATCAAATGCCCACTTCACCGCTGGCGGTGAAGACTAAAAAGTTTGCGTTGGACAAAAAAAAGTACGTACGCATTGCCTTGCGTCAGACGTGGGAACAGCAAAAAGTGTGGACACTCGTTCCTTTGGGACTTTTATTACTCAATGCAATTTTGGGGCTTACGGGCGTGTATCCTAATATATGGGTGTACATCGTCGTCGTTTTAGGCGCGGCTTTGTACGTTGGTTTTTGGTGGGTACAATTTACGGGGGTAACGCAATTAGAACAGTATAAACAATTGTTTGACAAATACTTATACGAAATTGATAGCCGCCAAATCATGGTAAAAACTAATCCGAAAGAAGGCGGTATCATGCAGTGGGACCAAATCAAAAGTGCCTACAAAGAAAAAGACGCATACATATTGGTGATGGCACGGGGGCAGTTTTTGCATTTCCCAACGTCGGTTTTCAACTCAGAGCACGATTTGCGCCTTTTTGAGCGCATTTTGAAACAAAAGAATCTGTTGCCTGAGGTAAAAGCTTAAAAAAACGGACAACGGACATACGGAAAACGGAATGTTCGGAAAAATGGCTGTGGAAACATAGCCATTTTTTTTATTTTTGGCAAAGCAAAAGTTAAATTGAAAATTAACTGATAGTCAAATCCTTGCGCGCAGGGAATGCCTGTCCAGCGTGACGGTCGGCCGCTGCCGAGCGCGTTGGGTTTGTGCGCAGAAGCTTTGGACAGTCGGAGCGCCGATGCGACTGCCCTTCTTTTGACGGTTCGCCGTTGCGATACTTTTCTTGGGCAAACGGTCCGCCGCTGCGGCAAGAAAAGTAAGGGCTCACCAACTCGGAAAGCTTTTATTAGTAATTCGAAGCAAATAATTCCTAACATACTCCTAACCCTTCCAAAAATCCCTTCACTCATGGACAATCAAGCTCTTCTCAGCCGTCAGGAATTCTTAACTCAAATGGGCCTGTTGGGCATGGCTGCCGCTTTGGTGCCGCTAACAACTCAGGCCGAAAACCGTAAAATCCGCATTGGACTCATTGGCTGCGGCAGCGTATCAGGAATGTACCTGCCGCATTTGTCAAAATCACCCGTGGTGGAACTAATCAGCGTCTGTGATATTAAACCGGAACGGGCAAAAGCAGCGGCTGATAAGTACAAAGTGCCTCATCATTTTCCTCACATAGATCAATTACTGAGCGGACCATCGTTTGATTTGCTGGTCAATCTGACCAATATGCAGGAACACGGGCGGCTCAATCGTCAGGCGATTTTGGCAGGAAAACACGTTTGGAGTGAAAAACCCATGGCCAATACCTACCGTGAAGGCCGTGAATTGTTAGACTTGGCGATTGAGAAAAAAGTACGGATTTGGGGCGCTCCTGCCGTGGTGAACAGCCCGCAGTTTGCGTTTATGGCCAAAGCCATCAATGAAGGTAAAATCGGAAAAGTAGCGGCGGCTCACGCGCATTACGGGCATTTGGGTCCAACGTGGTCCGCGTTTTTCTACGAGAGAGGAGGGGGGAGTTTGCCCGATTTGGGGGTTTACAATTTAGCGACGTTGAGCGGCTTACTGGGCCCGGTGAAATCGGTTGTAGCGATGACAAACGTATTGACGACGGAACGTCAGGTAGATGATAAAGGAAAAATCAAAGTAGAAGCCGAAGACAACGCCATGGTAGTAATGCAGCACGCAAGCGGAGCGTTGTCGCACGTACAATGCGGATTCAATTATTTTGACCCTTATGGGCACGAAGGAAGCGGTCAGGAGAAACCAACGGTTTCCATTGTCGGGACGCGCGGCGCGATGCACCTCATTGGCTACGATTGGAAACCGTTTGGCGTAGACATGGCCACTATTGACGACGAAAAAGGCAAACGGTACGCTACGGATGCGGGTACATACGTGTGGGAACAGGGTGCATCCGTCATTGCGGAAGCCTTATCAACGGGCAAAGAGCCACTCATTGCGGCCGAACACGCCCTGCACGTATTGGAAATCATTGAAGCCGTTCGTGAGTCGCAGGCAAAGGGCCGGCGAATTCAATTGACTTCCACTTTCAAATGGCCTGTGGTTGTGTAAGTTAGACCCTGAAAATATTTTTAACCAATAGTGAATCAGAAAAGTACAATTTTGTTATGTTTGCATACTGATTGATTATTTTGTTTAAACCCTTTATTTACAAACAGTTGTAAAATTTGACTTTCGTTTAGAAAGTGTGGTATTATTCCTTGTTTAACGAAAATATTATAAAAAGGTTGAAATGAAATAAACTATATTTGCAACTGCCGCGTTAGAAATTCAATCGAAAACTTTCATTTTTCCTTTGATTTATCCCATAAAAACGAACCTTATCCATTGATTATGAGCTACTTGATAAAAGAATCTGACGGTTACCGATACATTGACGAAGGTCAGGGAGATGTATTGCTGCTGTTGCACGGGCTTTTTGGCGCGTTGAGCAACTGGGATGGGGTGATTACGCATTTCAGTAAAAATTACCGAATCCTCATTCCGATGCTTCCTATTTATGAGATGAATCCGCGCGAAGCCGGATTGGAAGCATTGGTTGCTTTTACAGAAGGATTTGTAGCGTCCAAAAAATTAAATGATCTGACCCTTATCGGCAATTCATTGGGAGGACACATTGCTATTCTTTATACTTTAAAAAATCCCGAGCAAATCAAACGTTTGGTGTTGACGGGCAGTTCAGGGCTGTTTGAAAACGGAATGGGTGGTTCGTATCCCAAACGCGGAAGTTATGAGTATATCGCTGAACGGGTAGCCTATACGTTTTATGACCCAAAGGTAGCGACCAAAGAATTGATTGATGAAGTATTCGAAACGACGTCGAGCATTCCTAAGTGCATGAGTATTGTAGGCATTGCCAAATCGGCGCAACGTAATAACGTGGCCAAAGATTTGTACCGAATAGAAGCGCCAACGTTGTTGGTTTGGGGGTTGAATGATACCATCACACCACCGCACGTTGCCCACGAATTCAATCGCCTGATTTCTAATTCTGAATTATACTTCATCGATAAATGTAGCCACGCTCCCATGATGGAGCACCCCGAACGCTTTAATGTGCTGCTTGACCAATTTTTGGTAAATCATAAAATTGCCGAAGTTGGTTTAGTAACCGTTTAAATCGTTCAAAAGTCGCCAAGGGGTTTTAAGCCATTTGGCGACTTTTTTCTTGCAATTTTACGGGCTTCTATTACTTTTACGTAGTAGAAAGTAGTACAACCCCTCAATTATGACACCCGACCGACCCGCTACTCGGTATAGTTATCTTCCCAAATGGCTCGCTTGGCTCGATTTTTTAGGCTTATTGGAGCGAGATCCCTTCGGCAATTCGTTGCTTATCAAACGCTTACTAATTTCTGCCATTGGGTGGTTTACGTATTGGCGCTTTACGGTTGTCAATAAAACACAGATTGAAGGAATAGAACACTTGGAAAATCTCCCGGAACACGACGTTTTGTTCCTCTCAAATCACCAAACCTATTTTGCGGACGTTATCTCGTTTTACCATATTTTTTCGAGTGTCAAGTGGGGTTTTAAAAGTACAATTGTACCGCCGCTCTATCTGTTGGCACCCCGGGCGCGGAGTTATTACATCGCAGCCAGCGAAACCATGAAAGCGGGCATTGTTCCTAAATTGTTTGGATTGGGCGGAGCTATTACCGTAGAGCGTTCGTGGCGAGCCGAAGGGCAAAACGTGAAGCGCGCGCGCGACTCTTCGGCGGGAGATAAAGTTGCCCAAGCCCTCGCCCATGGTTGGGTTGTGAGTTTTCCGCAAGGAACCACCAGCCCGTATGCACCGTTGCGAAAAGGAACGGGGCATTTGATTCAGGATAATAATCCGCTGGTAGTTCCCGTGGTTATTAATGGGTTTCGTCGGGCATTCGATAAAAAAGGACTTCGCTTTAAAAAACGAAATACGACATTGACTGTACGTTTTAAAGCTCCCCGACGCTATGATCCTTCACTGAGTGTGGAGGAAATTGTGGAATTGGTACGCAAAGAAATTGAACAGGATATTCCCTACGAAAAAATGAAATGGATGCGGGGCGAGGAATGAGAAATGTATTTTCTCTGTGTTCCTCTTTCCCTCTGTGGTTAATTTTTTTAAACCACGGAGAAACGGAGGAACACAGAGGAATTTTAATTGAATAAATCTTCGGTTCGTTCCAACATTAGTATGGAGGCTTGCGGTACAATGACGTATTTTTCGTTGTTGTAAACTACATCAATGGCATTTCGTTGGAGATAAATGGCTAAATCGCCTTCCTGAGCCTGTAGAGGCATGTATTTTACTTTTTCTTCCGTTTCTTTCCAAGGCTCATCCTCTGTGGGCGTGGGAATGGGATAGCCGGGGCCCACTTTAATCACGTAGCCACTTTGTACCTGTTCTTTTTCAGTGACAGTTGGAGGCAGATACAATCCTGTAGGGGTTTGATCAACCGGATTTTTGGGACGGATGAGCACACGGTCGCCCACAATGATGAGGCGTTTCAATTGATTATCGGGGGTTACTTCAAGCATTTTTTATTCCTAAATGGAGGTTTTATGTTGGATAATGTTAGCCAAAAATTGGCCAACGTGTTTAAATAAACAACAATCCTCGTAAAAAAGTTGATTTAATCAACGCCAGAAAAGCGTGGATTGACCACGTTGTTGTTGATGGAGCCAAAAGTATAATTGAGTCCAAAGGAAGACCCGTACCTAAAAGTGGTGGGTAATTGCCTGCCACTGAGTAGTATTTCTTCGGCCGTTCCTGTAGACTTAGCCAGTGAAATTTGGTTTTTGATCAAACTGGCATTGCCTGAAAAACGAAGAAAAAGTCCTTCTAACACTCGCCAAGAAAAATCTAATTCAAGACTGAAACGATATTTAGACGAATCGTGGAGGTATTGGTAGGTACTGACTTCGGAGCTGAAGTTGCCCCACGGCTCCGTAACTCCAAAAATTCCCGTGATTTGGTGGTAGGGTAATAATTCGCGGGTTTTGTCAAAAATGGTGGTTTCGATGTAATCAACGTCGCGGATGCCCGCTTGATATACCCAACGAAACTGTCGGCGAGTAATTTGTGAAATGGGAAAGACGCTGTATTCCAGCGCAGGAGCTACGCTATGGGAATAATTGGTGTTTTGATAAATGGAATGAAAACCACGGTAAAAGCCACCCGCTGACCAATGTTCCGAAAACCCTTTGACGTACAAAGATGAAAACCCATAATTGATATTTGATACCTTGATTTCTTCTCCATTAACGGTAAAGCGGCTACGATTTTCGTTTTGATAACCCGAAAAAATGAACTTGGAGGAAGGAGATACCCGACTCACTCGAAAACTACTGGCGAGTGATAGATAGCTTTTATTGCTCTCGCCGCTAAAATTACCGCTTCCTCCCAAATTGAAAACCCAATAATTCCATCGGTCACGTTCAGGTTGGGTATCTTGCAATTTTCGTTTAGGAAAATTGAAGCTGACCTGTTGAAAAAATTCAGTATCAATCAAATACGGAATCAAACCTTGTTTAATGGTTTTTAGTAAGGATTTACGAATCATATCTTCCGTATCTGTCTGTCGAGTACTGAAAGTAAGCGTGTCTGATTTCGTGTTGTATTGATTATGCCCTAAAAAATTGACCGTATAAGTATGTCCTCCTGCTCCTGTGGTTTGATTGATGACTAGAATTTCGATGTCAGACTGTAAACGATCTCTTACAAAATCGAAAAATGATAATTCAGTACGGACGTAATCGTCGTAGCAGCGAACATTTTGACAATTTAGAAAAATCTTAGGGGGGAGAGTTTGCGCAAAAGTAACGTAAGAACAAAGACTGAACAGTATAAACAGTCGTTTCATAATGCAAGGTTTGTGTAAATAGATATAATACAAGTAGGAAGCTCCTTGTTGTACATATATACTGAAAATCTTGTTTTTAGACTTGTACTTTTCGACGAAAAGGGGGTTGGCTGAGGACATAAGCAGCGTTTTCGTCGCCCAGTTTTGCGGCTTTAGAAAGATCTTGCTCAGCTTGAGAGAGTTGGTGAAGTTTCAATCTTGCCAACGCTCGCCAACGCAAGGACTCAGGCTCTTCGCCGCGCGAAAACCAAACGGCTTTGTCAAAACACAAAAAAGCATTGTTGTATTCGGCCAAACGGTAGAGGACAATTCCTTTATCCAGATGTACTTCTGGGAGCGTATTGTCAAAACTCAACGCTTCCGAAAAATCATACAGAGCGGAGTATAAATTGTCGGCTTTTAAATTGCATTTTCCCCGGTAGGCATACGCAATGGCTGATTTACGGTATTCTTTTATCTTTCGGTCAAAATACGAGTGAGCTTCGGTATATGCCTGTTTTTCAAATAATTCAATCCCCTCCGACAGCCTTTTACGGTCTTTTTCGGTAGGGGTATCGTGATCGGTTAAGTGGTAGCGGATCACTAAATACGGAATAAATAAAAAAATAAGTAAAAACGTTTCCACAGGAATGCAGTAGTGTCAGGGTATTAACAAAAATATAATTAATTAACGATTGAGATAACAATTTGGTTACAGCTTTGGGTGTTTTTTTGTGGTTTTGGGTGGATTTTGTGGTAATTTTGTCCGAAGAACTCCCCCATCCAAAAATCATGAGTACTACTTTATCAACAACTACGACAAATACGGACTTTTACCAAATCGATGATTTATTGACCGAAGAGCACAAGATGGTGCGTGAGGCAGTTCATCAAATGATGAATCGCGACGTGCGGCCCATCATTGAAGAATATGCCCAACGCGGCGAGTTTCCGGCGCACCTGATCAAAAACTTTGCAGAAATCGGCGTCTTTGGCCCAACGCTTCCCGTTGAGTACGGTGGCGGCGGTTTAGACTATATTTCTTATGGGCTGATGACCCAGGAAATTGAGCGTTGTGATTCTGGAATGCGCTCTACGGTTTCCGTGCAAAGTTCGTTGGTGATGTGGCCAATTTATACGTACGGTTCCGAAGAACAGCGTCAGAAATATTTACCTCTTTTGGCTTCGGGGGAAATGATTGGTTGTTTTGGTTTGACAGAACCCAATCACGGTTCCAATCCAAGCGGCATGTTGACTCATTTTGAAGATGCCGGCGACCACGTCATTTTGAACGGCTCGAAAATGTGGATCACCAATTCGCCGGTGGCTCATGTAGCGGTGGTTTGGGCAAAAAATGAACAAGGACGCATTCAGGGATTGATTGTAGAGCGCGGCATGGAAGGTTTTACCACGCCCGAAATTCATAATAAATGGTCGCTTCGTGCGAGTGCAACGGGTGAACTGGTTTTTGATAACGTGAAAGTGCCAAAAGCCAACATTTTGCCAAATGTGGAAGGATTGCGCGGACCGTTAGGTTGTTTGGACAATGCTCGTTACGGCATCGCCTGGGGAGCTATCGGAGCAGCGATTGATTGTTACGAAACCGCCCGTCAGTATGCTTTGGAGCGCGTACAATTTGGAAAACCGATTGCGGGTTTTCAGTTGCAACAAAAGAAACTTTCTGAAATGTTGACCGAAATAACCAAAGCTCAATTGTTGGCGTGGAGATTGGGAACGCTTAAAAATGAAGGTCGTGCTACGACGGCTCAAATTTCTATGGCGAAGCGTAACAACGTGGACATGGCCCTGACCATCGCCCGCGAAGCTCGGCAGATGCTGGGGGGAATGGGGATTACGGGTGATTATCCCATCATGCGCCATATTATGAATCTTGAATCAGTCATTACCTACGAAGGTACCCACGACATTCACTTGCTGATTTTAGGGTATGAAATTACCGGAATTCAAGCTTTTAAATAAAGTGTCGAGTTGAAGCAGTGCAAAATTTCGATTTTTCGCGGCACAATTTTTCAAATCTATAATCACTCATTCGCTCAATCACAATTCACAATTAGTACCCCAAGTATGAATTATTCTCGTTTTTTGCCCTTTTTTGCTTTATTGATTGTGTATTTGGTGGGTGCCTTTTACATTGATATAATGGACATAGATGCGGCGCAGTATGCGTCCATTGGTCGTGAAATGGCCGATAATAATCAATTTTTAGATGTTCAATTTCGCGGTACTGACTATTATTTAGATAAACCTCCGTTGCTGTTTTGGGTAACTGCGTTGATTGCTAAAGTATTTGGAGCTACTAATTTTGCCTATCGTCTTGTTCCCCTACTCTCCACATTTCTCGGGATTTACGCCATTTATCGGTTCTGTAAACTGTATTATTCTGAGCAAACAGCCTACATTGCCGCGTTGATCATGGGAAGTTGTCAGGCGTTTTTCCTGATGAACCACGATGTGCGTTGTGATACGTTGCTTACCAATTGCGTAACCGTTTCAATTTGGCAGATAGCGGAATACCTGCGTCATCGTCGTTGGACGTATTTTGTAGGCGGATTTGTGTTTGCGGGTTTGGGGATGTTGGCCAAAGGTCCCATTGCTTTGATTGTGGTAGGCACTGCTTTCTTCGTGGATTTTGTCTTGAAACGTCAATGGAAACAGCTTTTTGACCCGCGTTGGTTGTTGGGTGCTCTGATTATTGGGATTGTATTAATTCCGTATTGCATTGGTTTGTATGGACAATACGGCCAACATGGATTGTACTTTTTCTTTTGGGAGCAAAGCTTTGGTCGAATAACGGGGGAAAACGAATGGGCCAACAGTCCAGGATTGTTGTTTCAGGCTCAAAACTTCCTTTGGAGTTTTTTGCCGTGGGTATTGGTTTTTGTGCCAGCACTTTTTTCGGATTTTCAACGAGTTTGGAAACAACGCTTTCGGCTTGACCCTTCTGATGAAGCGATTTCTTTAGGAGGTTTCTTCCTGCCTTTTGCCGCACTCTCTACGGCGCAATATCAGTTGCCGCATTATACCTTTGTGGTGTTTCCGTTGGCAGCCGTGATTTCAGCGCGTTATTTGAGTCAACTCATTGACAGCAAATCGCCTTCGCCGTTTCGGTGGGTGAGGGGAGGGTTGATCTTTACGGCGGTCGTCATGGCACTGGCCATCTTACTTATCAGTGTTTGGGCTTTTCCATTGGAAAAAATCGTTCTAATCATCATTGTCGGAATGCTAACAGTGCTGATTGTGAGACTGTTCGGCCAAAAACGTCCTCGTTTTTCGCAGTTGGTATTTGCACCATTTTTGGTGGCCATAGCTGCCAATTTGATCATGAACGGCCATTTTTACCCATCCCTTCTGCGCTACCAAATAGGTTCGGTTGTAGGAAACGAAATCGCTGATAACTACAGTAAGGAGCGTGAGCGTTTCTTTGTGTATGACCTTGCCCCCGTCACTGAATACAATATTTTTAACAGTGCCCTTGATTTTTATACCGAGCGAACAACGCCAACGTTGCGCTCTCTTGATGAATTGAAAGGACAATCTGCGAAAGCCGCACTCATTTATACAGACGAGCAAGGTTTGACTTCATTAAAATCGTCGGGATTGCGTTATGAAATTCTGCGTACGTATCAAAATTTCCACGTAACGGGTCTTACGTTACCTTTCCTTAATCCTGCAACGCGCTCTACCGAAACCCATCCGAGGTATTTGGTCAGGCTCAACTGATTTTTATAGAATAGAGCATGGATGAATCAATGAAATCCTATCCGTGCTCTATACTTTTCTTTCAAAAGGATATTGATTATCTCCGTGTTTCTTTACGCCTTTATTAGAGTCGCTTCAAGTCAAATCGTTTTACTTCGCCCGCACCCAAAAACTGGATACGCGTCCCTACAATGGTACCGATGTCATGCTCAATAGGACGACTGAAAGCCGGTTTGCCATTTACAAAAATGGTCATTGAATGGTTTTTTACTTCACAGCGAACTTCTACCCAATGGTTGAAATCAACGCCTAACCCGGATAAATCTTCGGTGTGGCCGTCAAAAACGCGGTTGTTGGCTATGACCTGCAAATCGGCCACGCATCCTTTGGTGCAAAGCGGTATTAGTAGTGTTCCCTTGGTACCGATTAATGCTATTTTGGTTTGTTGACATACGCCATCCCCTTTTCCAAACGTATTTCTCAACGAAGTCTCCATCACGAAACGCTGACTCGGTACTGCCATCGTTTTTTGTACTTTAAACAAACTTACCCACGGAACTGATTGGAAAAAATTCACTTTGGCTTGCTCCAAATCGGCTGTAGTGATGCCGATAGATTGGGGATGTTCAACCTGATTTTTAGAAAAATAAACGGGGATAGGTTTTTTATCCATCATGCGCAGCCAACCGTTGGTTTCGATGATTAAATCGTGGTTTTGTATAACCGAGTCATTGAGTACGAGTTGAATAGGATAAACCCCCGGCGTATAGTACGTATGTGCCCATTGGTACTTGTGTTTATCTACTTTGAAGCGTTGGTGCGTGTCCCAATTTTGTTGAATAAACACACTGTCGGCGTTGGAGTCCGTGACGTCGTATGTAATAAAAGCGGTAGTGGGTAAGCCCGTCGTTACGAGTTGACTGCTGAGGCTGATGTGATGATACCGGAGGTTAGGGGTATAATTCCAAAAAGCTGACAACGAGCGAGGTATCAATAAAATAAAAAGGCACAACGCCACGCTGAACCTAAGATGGTGAGGTTGAAAAATAGAAACTGTAAAAGCCAGTATAGGAGTTTTAGGCAAAACAGTTACTTGGGCGCTGCTGAATACACGCCAATTGTCGTAACCCGCAAATTGCGCCAAGGCATTGAGGGTGCCCAAGTTAGGAGTACTGTCGTAAGGGATTTTTCCCCAGAGTCTTTTTAGGGTACTGGTGCTCAATTGGATGCGTGTTTCCTCAAAAATGCGTTCGCTGAGGTTTTCAAAATCTTGATTTTGCCAGCGTTCGCTACTTCCCCAAGCCAGTTTTTCTTCGATAAGGTCGCGGCATTTTTTGAGTGAGTGTGCTTCTTTATTCATTTGAAAATGAATGATTTACAAGTTTGAACAAATCTGAATATAGTTGAAAAAGCCTTGATTTGGGCTTCTATTGCGTGCAAGGTACTTTTGTCCAAAGATATAATGTATTTCCGGGGCTAAAATTATCTGAACATATCTAAATTTTTTAAACTATGAACCACGTATCGCGTCGAAAATTCTTGCAAAAGGTAGGGTTGGGCAGTTCGTTGCTATCGGTTTCTAACCTCACTTTATCGGCCAATAATAGTAGTAAACCCAATGACGACAAAAAACTCAACGTTGCACTTTGTGGCTTGGGGCGTTATGCCGACGCCGTGGCATACGGTTTGGAGTCATCAAACTATTGTCGGTTGAATGGACTTATTTCGGGAACACCCTCCAAGGCTGCCGAATGGGCAAAAAACTACCGTGTTCCTGCACAAAACGTGTACAATTACCAAAATTTTGATGACATCATCAACAACAAAGACATTGATTTGGTGTATGTGCTCTTGCCCAACGCCATGCATAAGGAGTATGTTATCAGGGCTGCGAAGGCAAAAAAACACGTTATTGTAGAAAAACCAATGGCCCTCAATGCCAAAGACTGTGAGGAAATGATAAAGGTGTGCGAAGCCGAAGGGGTGCAGTTGGCAATGGGGTATCGGTTACACTACGAACCTACCCACTTGGAAATCAAAAGATTGGGACAGGAAAAAGTGTTTGGACAGGTACGATACATTGAGGCTTCGTTGGGTTATAAAACCGACGCCCCGGGCGACCCTAACGAATGGCGAATGAAAAAAGCCCTGTCGGGCGGTGGGCCGTTGATGAATTTGGGGGTGTATTGTATCCAAAGTGCTCGGTATGTACTTGGAGAAGAGCCGATTTCAGTCACAGCGCAGTTTGGCCCCAATACCAACAAAGTGTATTTTGCGGAGGTAGAAGCGTCTATTGCGTGGCAATTGTACTTTCCCGGCGGTGCGGTTTGTACCTCGGTGAGCAGTTATAACTTTGCCATTGATCGGTTTTATGCGGGAGCCGATAAAGGTTTTTTTGAGTTAAGTCCTGCCTTGAGTTATGGGCCATTCAAAGGTAGGAGTACCAACGGCGAGTTGAATTTTCCGGTTATCAACCAACAGACCCAGCAAATGGACGAAATCGCCCGGGTTTTATTGACCAACCAACCCCTCCCCACGCACATTGCGGGACAGGAAGGTTTAAAAGATATGCGGATTGTGGACGCCATCTACAAAGCGGCAAAGACAGGCAGGAAGATTTTAATAAACTAAAGTTGACCAGATTCTACCAAATTGTTGTCACGGACTTGAATAAAATTAATTACTTGCCTTTAGGTTGTTGCGAGGCCGCACGGGCGGTGTATTGTCAAACCCCTGTTAACGGCTGCCTTGCTTGTCTGTTCGTTTATATTCTATTGTTTCGTGCCACGCTTTTTTGGGTCTGCTGGCTGGATAACCATTTTCAAAACGATATTTTTTGCGTTCTTCGGTAAAGTTCCACCACATTTTTTTCGTGTCATTTGTATTTGCATAGTTTACCACCAACCTGAATTGGTCTTCAACGCAAGGGTCAATCCAATAACCTTTTTTCTGTTCGTATTCGTCTGTGAGTTTAGCACCGTCTTTTTGTTTTAGTTCGTTGAGTGAATAATAACCAAAGAAAACAAGGTCTTCGGCAAATTTTATTCCAATTGACGGAATAGTTTGAAATTCTGCCAATGCATAAATTTCTTTTGCTCGTTCAGTTGTAGAGTTTAACAACACTTCCAATTCGTCAGTTGCAAAGTCAAGAATGTTAGCAATTTTGATTTTATTCTTTCTCAAATTTACTTTTTCAATGTCCGTCAGCGGAAGTTTTATGTTAGTCTTATTTTTCATCTTCGGCAAAAGTCAGCAAATAACCGTTATTATCTTCTATTGAAAATTCTGTCGCACCGTAAAATGTTTTTTCAAGTCCTTTAACCACTTTTACGTTGTCTTTTATTTGGTCAAAGAATTTTCTGATTTCAGTTGTCTGAATATACAAAAGCAATGAGCCACCGTTTTGTCTTGAAATTATTGGCAAGTCATTGCCTAAACTTTCAAAAGTCTGAAACATAAAAGTTACGTTTCCGCAAGTCATCATTGCAAATATGAAGTTGCCTTCTTCCGGAACTGTTGTTATCAGGTCAAAACCCAATTGCTTGTAAAAGTCAATGGTCTTGTTAATGTCGGTTACAAAAATGTTTGGTGATACTGATTTCATATCGTTTTTTTATTTGTCAATATTCGTACTGTCGTTGGTTAAGGTTGCCGCTAACGGTTTGCAGCTACAAGAAGTTGGCGATTTCGGAGACGAAAACTGTCTGCCACCACTGAACTTGATACGAAGCAAAAAGCTTCATTTAACCACTGAACCGCCAATTTCTTGTAGGTGCTTTTATAGCACGTTTTTTTAGTAGTTACCTTTTCCATTTATGCAATGTCTTATGCCACCTCGTGGGTTTTCCATGTCGCCTCTATACCTTGGTATTAAATGACAATGAAAGTGAAATACTGTCTGACCAGCAGATTCTCCGCAATTCATACCAATATTATAACCATCAGGTTTGTGTTCTTTTTCGATAATACTTTTTGCTAATTCAATAGTAGCATTCAATTCGTTTTTCTCTTTTTCAGAAAGTTCAAAATAATCTTTTCTTACAATGTTGCTTATTATTAAAAGATGTCCTGGCGAAACAGGAAAAGCATCTTTAATAATAAAAAATGATTCGTTTTTATAAATTATTCTATCTGTTTGTATTTCTGTAAAGTCTTTCATTAAAATGTTCCAATTAATTCTATTTCAGGTTTCCATTGTTGAATTGAATGTGTCAAAGCTAAATTATATTGGGCTTCCAAAAATCTTCTTCTGCTTTCTTTTGTCAAACCTGTCTGATTTATAATAGTTTCTGATAACGGATGTTTGCTTTCAATGTAAAATTCGTTTCGGTTAAAAAGTCTATGAAGAAAACGTTTTTCTGGAATTCTTGCTTTCTTATGTAGATTTATACTGCTGTCCGCCAGAACTAAATTCCATACTCCATTTATGTTAGCGCCAGTTTGTGAATGAGCTAACTTATTTACATGCGGCAAAAAATGGTCAACTTCACAAATATTGATGTCATTTTTATTAATTGAAATGTCTTGATATGAATAAAAGCATTTGCCTTTTTGATAACCATTTAATGAATCTCGGACAGAAGTAATGTCAATGCGTCTCATTAAATTACTCTCAATAAAAAAAAGCGATTTACTCTCATCATACTTTACTTCAAGTAGATTTGGATTTATTTGCAAGTTCCAAGCTGTTTCAACTAAGTTCCATCTAGCTTCTACTTCTTGTGAGGTGTGCTGATTTAGCCGCACGGGTTAGTGTAAAATTTAAGTTCAATTCTTCGAAACGAAGGGTAGAAGAGCTACCCTTGCGTTAAGAAGGCA
>Ga0247844_1005470_pt1 | contig 16187 bp, 10 predicted proteins | sample LaCtaG_FD_192421 | JGI IMG/M metagenome (GOLD analysis project Ga0247844, IMG submission 192421) | Freshwater microbial communities from meromictic Lake La Cruz, Castile-La Mancha, Spain - LaCruzMarch201714.5m_1 | ecosystem: Environmental > Aquatic > Freshwater > Lake | place: Spain: Castile-La... | reverse complement strand
CTGACCGTCGCCGCCATCATCGCCCCTTTGCTGCTGCTGCTCGGGCTCAAGACCGGGGTCATCGCCACCCTGCGCCAGGACCTCCTGAACGACCCGCGTAACCGGGAACTGGTGGTCTACGGCACCCACCACCTGGACCGCGCCTGGTTCGCGGCCATGCGCGACCGAGCGGATCTCGGGTTCCTCCTGCCGCGCACCCGCAGCATCAACGCCACCATCGACTTGCTCGACGGACAGCAGCGGCTCTATGAAGCCCTCGACCTGATCCCGACCGCCCCCGGCGATCCCCTGCTGCCACCCGACCTGCCCACCCCCGCCCGGGCGGACCAAGTCCTGCTGACCGCCACCCTGGCCGAGCGGATCGGCATCGCACCCGGGTCGCCCCTGACTGGCCTCGTGCGCCGCAGCAACGCCGGGACCCCGCAGGACGCGCGTTTCGACCTGCGGGTCATCGGCGTCATCCCGGAGCACAGCGTCGCCCGCGAGGCGGTCTTCACCCACCCCGACCTGCTGATCGCTTGTGAGGACTACCGCGACGGGCGGCGCGGCGCCGTCACCTCCGCGGACCTGCGCGCCCCGCTCGCCAGCGAGCGCACCGCGTTCGCCGGCGCCCGCGTCTATGCCCGGGACCTGGAGGGGGTCGCGACCCTGGCCGAGGCCATGCGCGCCCAGGGGATCGAGACCCGCACCCAGGCCGAGCGGATCGCCACCCTCAGCGCCTTCGACCGCACCCTGTCCTTCATCCTGCGCGTCATCGGCCTGATCGGCCTCACCGGCTGCGCCCTGGCCCTGGGCGGCGCCCTCTGGGTGAACGTGGAGCGCAAGCGCCGGGATCTGGCGCTGCTGCGCCTGTTCGGCTTCCCCAACGCCACCGTAGGCCTGATGCCCCTGGTCCAATCCGGGGTCATCGCCGCCCTTGCATTCGCCCTCGCCGCGCTCGCCTACCTGGCGGGTGCCGCCGCCTTCAACCGCAGCCTGGGGTACAACCTGGCGGGAGCGGGCTATGTCTGTCGCCTGGAGCCCGCACACCTGGCCGGCGCCGCCGCCGCGACGCTCCTGGTCGCACTGCTCGCCGGGCTCGCGGCGGGGTACCGGGCGAGCCGGATCGACCCGGCGGAGTGCCTGCGCGAGCGCTGAGTAACGAGCCAGAAATAAGTCGAACCACGAGTACACTCGCGGTCGTTGTCGTTGTCGTAATCGTTGTCGTAATCGTAATCGGAGAAGCGATGCACTTTGGCGTGCGAGGGAATCCGGGGTGTTACGATAACCTCGATTACGATTACGACAACGACAACGACAACGACAACGACGCGACAAGGCCGACCCGCCGCGTCAGCTTTTCGGGGTGGGCGTCTCGATCTTCGCCGCCTTCTTCAAGGCCGCGACCTCGGCCATCACCTGCTTCTGCACCGCCACCTCCTTCAGGTGTTCCTCGATCTTCTCCTTGACCTGATCGAACGGCACGGTGCCGGCCTCGGTCCGGCCGGTTGCCTTGATAATGTGATAGCCGAATTGGGTCTCGACCACACCGCTCAACTCATTCTGCTTGAGGCCGAAGGCGACCTCCTCGAACGGCTTCACCATCTGGCCCTGGCTGAACTCACCCAGGTCCCCGCCCTTCTTGGCGCTGGGGCAACTGGACTCCTTCTTGGCCACCTCCGCAAAGTCCGCCCCGCCCTTGACCTGCACCAGGAGGTCATCCGCCTTCTTTCTGGCCGTCTGTTTCTCCTCGGCGGTCGCCTTGGGGTCGACCCCGATCAGGATGTGGCTGGCACGCACCGACTCCGGCTTGCTGAAGCGCTCCAGGTTCTCGTCATAGAACTTCCTGGTCTGCTCGGCGGCCACCGTCACCTTCGCGGTGACCTGGGTCTTGATGTAAGAGCCGATGAGGACGTCGCGCCGCAGCAGGTCCTTGAGCCGCTCCTCCGACATCGCGTGCGACTTGAGCGTTTTCTCGAAGTCCTCCGGGGTGGGAAACTGCCCCTTCATCTCGTCGAACTTGGCCGCGATCTCCTTGTCCAGGTCCGGTGGCTCGACCTTCTGCGCCGCCTGATACAGCACCTCCTCGGCGATCATCTGATCCTGGGCCGCCGCCTCCATCTTCTTGCGCTGCTCCGGATCGGTCGGCGCCTGCATCCGGCTCTGCGCCAGGAACGCCTCGATGGCACGGTCTAAGTCGGCACGGGTGATCGCCACGCCGTTGACCGTCACGACCACCGCCGTCGGCGGCACGGCCGGCGCCGCCGCGGCAGGCGGGGCCGCACCCTCCGGCGGGGCGGGATCGGCGGCAACTGCAATGCCGACGCCGTAGATGGCCGCGGTCAGCGCGGCAACGGCAACGAATCCGGTAGTCAAGCGCATCTTGGGGGAGCCTGCCAAGTGAGTAAGAGTGTGACCCGCAACGATACCAAGTTTGCCGCTCGGAAACCAGATTTGCAGGCCATCGGCAGCCCTGAAGCATAACCCTGCCGCCGGCTGACATGGGGCGGCGCCGTTGGGCGCAACGGCAGACCAATTACCCTACCCGTTCTTGCCAGAAGCGCGCAGCGGTGTCTACCCCCTTGTGCGAACATTAATTTTCTCTAACCCCCGCCAGCCCGCGCTGTGACTGGGGTGGCGCGGTTGTGCTTCAGGGCTGGCACCGCCCGCGCCCACGCGGGAACCGCCCGCGAGTGCGGTATCATGCACGGCTGTTCAGCACAGGGGCAAGAGGCGATGAGCGCACAGATTCTCGACGGTAAGGCAATCGCGGCTGAGATCCGCGCACAGGTCGGGGCCCAGGTGGCCGCCCGGCTGGGCGCGGGCGGGCGGGCGCCGGGCCTGGCGGTGGTCTTGGTGGGGGAACACCCCGCCTCCCAGGTCTATGTCCGCAACAAACGCAAGGCCTGCGCCGAGGTCGGCTTCCACTCCACCATGCACCCACTCCCCGCCGACACGACCCAGGCGGCCCTGGAGGGGTTGATCGACGAACTGAACGCGGATGTGCGGGTCGACGGCATCCTGGTGCAGTTGCCCCTCCCGGCGCACCTGGACGCGGAGGCGATCACGGAACGCATCCTGCCGACCAAGGACGTGGACGGCTTCCACCCGTACAACCTGGGCCGCCTGGCGCTGCGCATGCCGCTGTTGCGACCCTGCACGCCCAAGGGCGTGATGACGATGCTGGCGCGCACTGGGGTGGACCTCTCGGGACTCGACGCCGTGATCATCGGCCAGTCCAACATCGTCGGCCGGCCCATGGCCCTGGAACTGCTGGCGGCGCGGTGCACCATCACCGTCTGCCACAGCCGCACCCGCGACCTGGCCGGCAAGGTGCGCGGGGCCGACGTGCTGGTGGCGGCGATGGGGCGGGCACGCTTCGTCCCCGGGGACTGGATCAAGCCCGGGGCGCTGGTGATCGACGTGGGCATCAACCGGACGCCCGAGGGCACCCTGGTCGGTGACCTGGACTATGCCGCCTGCGCCGAACGCGCCGCCTGGATCACGCCGGTCCCCGGGGGCGTAGGCCCCATGACCATCGCCTGCCTGCTGGAGAACACCCTCCAGGCCGCGGACCTGCACGGGGCGCTGCCGGGCGCGCCTTGACCCGTTAGCCTGGAAAGAGCATTTGTTTCACGCAAAGACGCAAAGACGCAAAGACGCAAAGTTTTTCAATGCGCTATCTCTGTCGTACGGTTCACCTACCGGGTGACGGGATCATCGCCAGCAAAGTTCTATTCTTCTTTGCGTTCTTGGCGTCTTTGCGTGAGCAATTGCCGATTCTAGGGTTAGCAGGAAGGCCGATACCGGGGCCACGCTGCAAACCCTGCGCGATGAGACGCTGGCCCCATCCCGCCGCGTGGTTACGGCGCTCAGCCCCCAAACGCGCCAGCCGCGAGGCCGAACCGCGGCGACTGACCACTGACCACTAGCCACTGACCACTAGCCACTAGCCACTGTCATCAAAGCACCTTGGTAACCAACTTGACCGCCGGGTCTTCCAGGTCGGCGTCGATGCGGAAGCCCAGGGACTTCATCAGGGCCAGCATCCGGGTGTTGGCGGTAAGGACCTCCCCTTCCATGACGCGGAAGCCGCGTCGCCGCGCATTGGCCATCAGTGAGCGCATGAGCCGGGCGCCGATCCCCAGGTTGCGCCAGGTGTCGGAGACCACGACGGCGAACTCGCAGGCCTCGCCCCCCGGACGGGAGTTGTAGCGGGAGATCCCGACCGCCGCCTCCTCGCCGTCGTGGTCGATTACGCCGATCAGGGCCATCTCCCGGTCATAGTCGATGTGCGTGAAGCGCACCAACATCTCCGGGGTCAGTTCCTTGATCGCCTGCATGAAGCGGAAATACTTGGTCTGTTCGGAGAGGCCGCGGACGAATTCCTGGGTCATGTCGGCGTCCTCCGGGCGGATCGGGCGGATCACCAGGTCCTTGCCGTCCGGGAGTTGGACCCGCTCCAGGAGGCTGACCGGATAGGGGTGGATGGCCATGTGCCCGTAGGTGGTCTGCTGGGGCGGGCGGTAGTTGACCTGGATGCGCGCATCCACGGCGAGCACCTCTTTATCATTACCGATCAATGGGTTGATTTCCATTGAGAGGATCTCTGGCAGCTCGCAGACCATCTCGGAGACGCGCTGCAGGATGCGCGCCAGGGCCACCTTGTTCATCGACGGGATCTGCTGGCGGGCCTCCATCATGCGCGCCACCCGGGTGTGCTCGATCATCCGCTGGATGATGAAGGCGTTGAGCGGCGGCAGCCCGAGCGCACGGTCCTCCAGGATGTCGACCTCAGTGCCGCCGGCCCCGAAGCTGATGACGGGGCCGAAGATCGAGTCGCGCTTGACCCCGATCGCCAGTTCCCGCGCGGCGTGCTTGGAAACCATGCGCTCGACCGTCACCCCGTCGACCTTGATGTCCGGACGCAGGCGCTTGGCCCGCTCCACGATCTCGGTGTAGGTGCGCCGCACCGACTGGGCGTCGGCAACATTGAGCACCACGCCATCGACGTCCGACTTATTGTCCAGGTCCGGGGAGTTGACCTTGACCACCACCGGAAACCCCAGGGCCTCCGCCGCCATCAGGGCCTCGTTGGCGCTGTTGGCACGCACCGCCTGCATGGTGGGGATGCGGAAGGCGGCGAGCACTGCCTTGGCCTCGATGATGCCCAGGAGCTTGCGCCCCTCCGACATCACGCCCTCGATGATCAGGCGCGCCCCTTCCACGTCCGGGGGCTCCTGGTGGGACAGGGGTCCCGGGGACTGCATCAGGAGCTGCTGGTTGCGCAGGTGCCGGGCGAGGAAGGAAAAGGCCTCGATGGCCACCTCCGGGCTCTCGAAGTGCGGGACATGGTATTCGGCGAACAGGGCCTGCGCCTCGGCCACCCGGTTGCCGCCCATCCAGGAGACGATCACCGGCTTCTTGTTCTTTTTCATCGCCTCGATCACCTGCTCGGCGGTCAGCGTCGGCTCGCCGAAGCCCAGGGGGGCGAAGATGACCAGCACCCCGTCCACCTCGTGATCGGCAAGACAGGCGTCCAGCGCCACCCGATAACGCTCCGGGGAGGCATCGCCGATGATGTCCACCGGGTTGCCGTTGGACCAGTAACCCGGCAGGGCCTTCTCCAGCGCCTGGGAAGTAGCCTCGGAGAGGGGGGCGAGCGTCAGCCCCAGGTCCTGGGCACGATCCGCCGCCAGCACGCCGGGCCCGCCCCCATTGGTGATGATGACGATCCGCTCCCCCGCCAGCCGGCGCCCGGTCCCGAACACCTGGGCGGCGGCGAACAGTTCCTCCAGGTGCGCCACCTGGACGACGCCGGCCCGCTCGGTGACCGCCCGGAACACGTCCTCCGAGCCCACGAAGGCCCCGGTGTGGGAGCGGATGGCGCGGGTGCCCGCCGCGTGCCGGCCGGCCTTGACCACCACTACCGGCTTCAGGCGCGCCACCGCGCGCAGCCCGCTCATGAAGCGTCGGGCGTTGCGGATGCCCTCCACATAGAGCAGGATGCACTGGGTGTGGCTGTCGAGCGCCAGGAAGTCGAGGATGTCGCCGAAGTCCACGTCCGCCGCCGCCCCCATGGAGACCACGGCGGAGAGCCCGAGCTGACGCCGCTCCGACCAATCGATCATGGCGCTGCAGATGGCCCCCGACTGGGCGACCAGCGCGACATTGCCGCGCCGCGGCATATCGTGGCCCGCGCTGGCGTTCAGGCCATGCTGGGGGCGGATGACACCGTGACAGTTGGGCCCGACCAGGCGGATGCGGTTGCGCCGCGCCGCCTCCACCAGCCGATCCTGGAGCGCCATCCCCAGGTCGCCGCGCTCCCCGAAACCGGCGGAGTAGACCACCGCCACCTGCACCCCGTAGCCCCCGCACTGGTCCAGTATCCCCACCACCTGGTTGGCCGGGGCCGCGATCAGGGCCAAGTCCACATGCTTGTCGAGCGCCGCCAGGTCCTTGTAGCATGGCAGCCCCGCCACTTCCTCGTACTTGGGGTTGACCGCATAGGTATGTCCCTTGAAGGTCCCCGCCAGGATGTTGCGATAAACCTGACCGCCGACCGAGTCGGCGTTGTCGCTGGCACCGAAGACGGCCACGGCACCCGGGGTGAACAACTGATCTACATCAGACAAATGCATGGGGAGACTGCCCTCCCGGGCACGTTTCGGTTTAAGCTTCGGTGGTGCCTGAGGGCCTGAGCCTGACGGCAAACGGGACAATCTTCAACAATAATTGCGTGGGACCACGCGGCCGCCGGCCGCAGCCCGCGCGGCAGTCGAGCTACCAGGACCCATCATGAACCTCGCTTTCATCTCCCACGAGTGTTGCCGTGAGCACCAGATGGGTGCTTTCCACCCGGAGTGTCCGGAGCGCCTCCACGCCATCTCAGACCGCATGATCGCCTCCGGAATGGAAATGCTGGTCACCCATTATGACGCCCCGGAGGCCACCGTCGACCAATTGGCGCGCGTCCATGACCGCGCCTATATCGCGCGGCTCTTCGAGGCCGCACCGAAGAACACCGGCGCGCTGGCCTGGCTGGACGGCGATACCGCCATGAACCACGCCACCCTGCCCGCCGCCCTGCGCTCCGCCGGGGCGGCCATCCTGGCGGTGGACCTGGTGATGGGCGAGAAACACCACGCCGCCTTCTGCTGCGTGCGCCCGCCGGGCCACCACGCCGGGCGCGATACGGCGGCGGGGTTCTGCTTCTTCAACAACGTCGCCGTCGCCGCCGCCCATGCCCTGGACCACCACGGGCTGAAGCGCGTCGCCATCGTGGACTTCGATGTCCACCACGGCAACGGCACCGAGGACATCATCACGGGCGACCCTCGGGTGCTCTTCTGCTCGAGCTTCCAGCACCCCTTCTACCCGGGCACCGGGGCGGACACGGTGGAGCCCAACATCATCAACCTGCCCCTGCCGCGCCTGACCAGCGGGGCCGCCTTCCGCGCCGCGGTGACCAGCGCCTGGCTGCCGCGCCTGGACGCCTTCGCCCCGGAGATGATCTTCATCTCCGCCGGGTTCGACGGCCACGCCGAGGACGACATGGCGCACTTCAACCTGCGCGAGCCCGACTATGCCTGGATCACACGGGAATTGCACAACCTGGCGGCCAAGCACGCACATGAGCGGATCGTCTCCTTTCTCGAAGGGGGATACAACCTGTCGGCCCTGGGTCGGTGCGTCAGCACCCATGTGGACGAGTTGATCGGGCACGGATAAGCAGCAAACGCGGCGGAGCCGGCTTTGCTGCACTGCAACACAGAATAGGCGGGAACGAACGCCGATGCAACGCCGACGCGGCCGGCCTGCCGGGAGGTCCGACGGCCGGCGCGCGGTGGATACCAAGGCTGCCGTCTGCATCGGCAATGCCGATGCAGACGGCGTTGCGTGGTTTGGACCCATGGCATAATCCCTGCACCGACAAGGGGTAGAACCATGGCCGACGGCGCTTCATTCGATTGCTTCCTGAGCCACCACAGCAAGGACAAGGCGACGGTGCGGAGTTGGACCGGCTGGACCGCGCCTGGGCGGACGCGGGTCCCGGCGGGCGCACCCGTATCCTGGTCATCCGCGCCTGGGGCGGGGTGGGCAAGACCGCGCTGGTCGCCCACTGGCTCACCGGGCTCCAGGCGGCGCGACCCCGCGGCCCTGACCGCGGCGCGACGCCTGATCGAGGAGACCGGCTACCGCCGACGCCCGCCGGAGCTGCAAGACGCCGAGCGGGCGCTTGCCGCTCCAACCGGCTGTCGGGTTACGCTGCGCTAACCCGACCTACACCATGCCGGCGATTCGCGGGTTCGACGCGCTGACGCGATATCAGCAACAGTGCGGACGGGACGAATGCCTGGCCCGCCCCGCGAGGAGCGGGAGAGCAACCGAGGGTAGAGGCTTCACCCTGTACGTCGCGCAGCGACGCGGTGGGAGCGGCTTCAGCCGCGACGAGACCTCGCGGGTTGCCCGGGCGTCGCGAGTCACCGCGGCCTCGCGTCGCGGCTGAAGCCGCTCCCACCGGGGGCTTTCATGTTCCGGGGGTGACGGACAGCCCCTCATCCCAGAAAGAGCAGTTCTCACACAAAGACACAAAGATCACAAAGATCACAAAGATTATCAACGCAGTAGGTAGATCGAGAAGGTCACCTGGGCGATGATCGGCGCAACGCCTTCAATACGCTGTTTTCCTTTGTGTTCTTTGTGTCTTTGTGTGAGCAATTCCCGGATCTGGGCTTATGTCACGCCCTTTCAGGGCTGGGCTGTATTACACCGGATACCCAGGGCGTTGCCCTGGGCTGGTATGTTCGACCCCGTTGGGGTCGCAATGCAGACGCGGTCGGGTTACGGTGCGCGCACGGCCATGTGGGGAGGCATCGTCGCGGCTGAAGCCGCTCCCACAGCGTCGCTGCGCGACTATTGCGGTAACCCTGGAAAGAGCATTTATTTCACGCAAAGACGCAAAGACGCAAAGACGCAAAGTTTTTCAATGCGATATCTCTGTCGTACGGTTCACCTGACGGGTGACGGGATCATCGCCAACACCGTTCTATTCTTCTTTGCGTTCTTGGCGTCTTTGCGTGAGCAATTGCCGATTCTAGGGTAACGGGTATGGAAGGCGCATCGGTCGGGTCAGGCGCGCCCGGCACGGTGCCCGTTACGCCAACTCGCTTGCGGCGCGCCGTAACCCGACGCGGTCACTCCGCCTGTCGGGTTACGCTGCGCTAACCCGACCTACGGCTAGGGCTGCGGCCTTGGACGGGAGGAGCCCAGGCTGAAGCCTTGGACTCCGGGGGATCAGGCCGCGAAGTTGGCCGCGACGAAGGCCCAGTTGATCTTGTCCCAGATGGTTTCCAGGTACTTCGGGCGGGCGTTGCGGTAGTCGATGTAATAGGCGTGCTCCCAGACATCGACGGTCAGCAGGGGCTTCTTGCCGGAGGTCAGGGGGCAGCCGGCGTTGGCGGTGTTGAAGATCTCGATGGAGCCATCGGCGTTCTTCACGAGCCAGGTCCAGCCGGAGCCGAAGTTGGTGACGGCGGACTGGTTGAAGGCCTTCTTGAAGTCCTCGAAGGAGCCGAACTTGGCGTCGATCGCCGCCGCCAGGGCACCGGTGGGGGCGCCGCCGCCGGTGGGGCTCAGGCAGTTCCAGTAGAAGGTGTGGTTCCAGACCTGGGCGGCGTTGTTGAAGACGCCGCCCGAGGACTTGAGGACGATCTCTTCCAGTGACAGGGACTCGAACTCGGTCCCCGGGATCAGATTATTGAGATTGGTGACATAGGCCTGGTGGTGCTTGCCGTAGTGATACTCGATGGTCTCGGCGGAGATCACGGGGGCAAGGGCGTCTTTGGCAAAGGGCAGTGCGGGCAGTTCGTGGGCCATGGTCGGAGGTCTCCGTTGCTGGGGTGGTAGGTGTGGTTCGGTGCCCGGGGCGGCGCCCTGCGCCGGTACTCCGGGGCCCTGTCGAGGGCGACCAAGGGGGCCGTAAAGCCGTGGCCACGAGTTAGGGTCTTCGTTGGGGCTTTGCAACCTTGGCCGCGCCCGTGGGACCATCCAGGGACCTTGGGGGACAGCCGCGCGCGGGCAGAGGTCCCGGCCGGCGCGCAAACCAACGCCGGTCGGCAACTGCCTGCCGCCAGGGTTGACTCCCGATCCCCATTTGCGTTCATTTGCGTTCATTTGCGGACAAAAATCCTTGCCCGCCGACCAGCGTGACCCTGAGGTCTCGGGAGTAGTAAACGATGTGCGGACTTTGTGGCGAACTGCGTCTCGACGGCGCCCCGGCGGACCTCGGGACGATCGCGTCCATGATGGCGCAACTGACGCGCCGCGGGCCGGACCACGGCGGGAGCTACAGCGACGGCGCCCTGGGGTTCGGCCACCGGCGGCTCGCCGTCATCGATCTGTCGGTGCGCTCCAATCAGCCCATGGTGGACGCGCAGCTCGGGCTCGCCCTGGTCTTCAACGGCACCATCTACAACTACCGGGAACTGCGCCGGGAGCTGGAGGCCAAGGGCTACCGCTTCTTCTCGGACGGCGACACCGAGGTCATCCTCAAGGCCTGGCACGCCTGGGGCACCGGGTGCCCGGCGCGCCTGCACGGCATGTTCGCCTTCGCCCTGTGGGACGCCAATCAACGGGTGCTGTTCCTGGCCCGGGACCGCTTCGGCATCAAGCCGCTCTACTGGTCCCGGGTGGGCCAGACCTTTCGCTTCGCCTCCACCACCCAGGCGCTGCTGGCGGCCGGCGGGGTCGATACCGCTATCGACCCGATCGCCCTGCACCACCTCTTCACCCTGCACGCCGTGGTGCCGGCCCCGCGCACCATCCTGGCCGGCGTGCGCAAGCTCCCCCCGGCCCACTGGCTGCGCCTGGACGCCGACGGCGGGGCCGTTGAGCAGGCCTATTGGAGCCTGGACGCGACCCGCCCGGAGCAACCCCTGAGCGAAGACGACTGGCTGGCGGGCATCCATGATTCCCTGCGCGCGGCGGTGAAGAAGCGCAGCGAGGTGGCGGACGTGCCAGTGGGGGTGCTGCTCTCGGGCGGCCTGGACTCCAGCCTCCTGGTCGCCCTGCTGGCTGAGGCCGGGGTCAAGGATCTGCGCACCTTCTCGGTGGGCTTCGAGGACACCCCGGAGGAGGCCGGCAGCGAGTTCCAATACTCAGACCTCGTGGTCGAGCGCTACCGCACCCGGCACCACAAGTTCCGGGTCCCCAACGATCAGGTCTTGAAGCGCCTGCCCGAGGCCATCGACGCCATGACCGAGCCCATGTTCGGCCAGGATGCGGTCGCCTTCTATCTGCTGTCCGAGCAGGTCTCCCAGGAGGTCAAGGTGGTCCAGTCCGGCCAGGGGGCGGACGAGGTCTTCGGCGGCTATTTCTGGTACCCGCGCATCGCCGCCGAGCCGACCGGTTCGCGCCTGGAGCGCCTGGCCAAGCACTATTTCGACCGGGACCACGCAGAATACCTGCGATTGGTCCAGCCGGCCTACGCCGGAGCGGACCCGACCTCACCGCTACTCGAGGCGCTGCTGGACGCCCCGGGGGCGGACGAGGTCCTGGACGCCGTCCTGCGGCTGGATGTCACCACCCTGATCGTCGATGACCCGGTGAAGCGGGTGGACAACATGACCATGGCCTGGGGCCTGGAGGCACGCGTCCCCTTCCTGGACCACGAACTGGTGGAACTGGCCGCGCGCTGCCCCCCGGACATCAAGCTGCGCGAGGGCGGCAAGTACCCGCTCAAGGCCATGGCCCGCGGCCTGCTGCCGGACGCGGTGATCGACCGGCCCAAGGGCTACTTCCCCATGCCGGCGCTCAAATATGTCCGCGGTGCCTTCCTGGACCTGATGCGGGACACCCTGACCTCGCGCGCTGGCCGCGAGCGCGGTCTCTACCGCCCGGAGTATCTCGAGATGCTGCTGGCCGCCCCGGACCTGCACCACACCCGCATCCAGGGCAATAAGCTCTGGCATTTGGCGCTGCTGGAGTTGTGGCTGCAGCGCAACGTCGATGGGGCCGCAACCGGCTGAAGCCTCGACCTCCGGTTGCTGCCGCGCCCCAACCGGAGGCCGACGCTTTAGCGGGAGGCGGCCCGGAAGCCGACCGCGAGCCGGCCTTGAAACGCGTCCCGATTCCCATCCTCGTTGGGTAAATTCCTCCGTTTCCGGCAACCTTGCAGCACCTTGTGCCCGTCAGACGCACAGGGGTGCTATCCTGATGTACCCCCGAAGCGGAGTATTTCATATGCAAACCGTCGGTATCAAAGCGCTGCAAACCAACCCAGGCGTCCTCAGCAAGGCGCTCGACAGCGGCGACTACCTGCTGATTACCCGGCACGGCAAACCGATCGGGATCGCCGCCGCCTTTGATGACGGCCTGCTTGACCTCGGGTTCAGGAAGTGGATCGCCGTGCGCTCCTTCCAGGCAGGTGATCTCAGCCTGGGGCAAGTGGCCCAGGTCTTTGAGAAATCGAGGGAGGAGACGATGCGACTCCTGTCGGATCTGGGCGTCCCGATCGCCGACTACGACCTGGCGGATGACCTGGAAACCCTGGCGCTGCTCGGCGGCAACTGAATGGCTGCCATCGTCAGCGACACGACCGCGCTGATCGTACGCACGGATGATGAAGATCCCCGTGTTGGGGCTGGTCGGGGTTCTGTTGCTTGCGGTAGAGCGGGGAATCCTTTCGCCGCAAATGGCCGACGCACTCTTGCAGGAATCGATCGACCATGGGTTTCGGCTGTCCGAGCGACTCCATCGGGCGTTCAGAGACCGGCTGGCGTTGTCTGCCGATGAACGCCAATAGGCGCATCGTTGGGGTTCGTTCCTCACCCCCACCTACGGCCCTGTTGGGTGAACCTCAAGTCCCCGCGGCTATCTGCTGGGATGGTAGGTCGCGACCCTTCGGGGCTTGAGGCGGGTCGCAAGACAGGGCGGAACGACCTGCCGGCAGCCACCGCGGCTCGCTTCATCGCGGCCGGAGGAGAGCTTGCGAGGTCCCGTGCTCCATGCGCCGACGCAGCTTGCCGCGCACGCCGACCCCAACGGGGTCGAACATACCAGCCCAGGGCAACGCCCTGGGATCGCGTTGATTGTTTCGGGCTAGCCCTGAAAGGGCGTGACATAAAGGCGCGGCTCCTTATGTCACGCCCTTTCAGGGCTGGGCTCCGTTATACGTCGTCACACCCAGGGCGTTGCCCTGGGCTGGTATGTTGCGCCCCTTTGGGGCTTCAGCACGTTCATGGTCAACGCGACGGCGTTGGTCCGCACAGTGGACCCTACGGACTCCCGGGTCGGTGCCGCACGATCATGGTCAACGCGAGGTCTCGGGTTTGCCGTAGGGTCCGCTGTGCGGACCGAGCGCCGCCGCAGGCCCACGGCGGGGTGCGTGGTCAGCCGCCCGCCGGGCCTCGATGCGGGGAGGATGGGCAGGCCCGGGCGGCGTTGCGGCGGACATCGGCCATGGCGAGCGGGCTTTGCCCAGCCTACGGGGATCGGTCAGGGCGGCGAGGGTCGCGGGGTCGGCGATGGCCTGGAGCATGGTGTCGATGATGACACCGTTCTCCTGGTCCAGGCTGGCACAGAGTACGTCCGGGTCGCGCCCGCCCGCGAGAACGCGGATGACGCGAGTCCCGCCCAGACGGCGGTGCGCCCTCTGTCGTGATGATGTTGGTTTCCAATTTTTCTGGTTTACGTTACCGTCACTGGTGCAGACCCATGACACCTTGGTCCTGAACCCTGTGGACCGAGCCCGCCTGGGGTTCTGGGGCTCTCGTTGGAAGGCGCCGCACCGGTACGAACTGGACCGCAACACCCTCTGCCCCGGCTGCCTTGCCGCCAAGGGCCGGGCCAACCCCTGTCCTCACTGCGGCTACGACGAAAGTGCCCCGCGCGGCCAACTCCTGCTGCCCCATCGCACCCTGCTCAACGGTCAGTTCCTGGTCGGGCGGGTGCTCGGCAAACCGGGCGGGTTCGGCATCACCTATCTGGGCTGGGACCAGAACCTTGAGACCCGGGTGGCGATCAAGGAGTACCTGCCGCGCGAACTGGCCGACCGGGCGACCGTCGCACCCCACACCCAGGACGAGGGCGAGCAGTTCCGCTACGGCCTGGAGCAGTTCCTGCGCGAGGCCCGCACCCTGGCCCAGATCGACCACCCCAACATCGTGCGGGTGCGTCACTTCTTCGAGGCCAACGGCACCGCCTATCTGGTCATGGACTATTACCAGGGGCTGTCGCTCGCCGAACACTTGGAGCGTCAGGGCGGACGCCTGCCGGAGGAACAGGCGAAGCAAGTGATGCTGCCGATCCTGGACGGCCTGCGCGCGGTCCATGCCAAGGGCTTCCTGCACCGCGACATCAAGCCCCAGAACATCTACCTGGGACGCCTGGACTCGGGCGGGACGCGCCCGATCCTGCTCGACTTCGGCGCCGCCCGTCAGGCCATGGGCGAGCGCAGCCGCTCCTTATCCGTGGTGGTCAGCGCGGGCTATGCCTTCAGGCCGGACGGGGCATTCGCCCCGTCCGAAACGTTTGCCTTCCGTCGATGACCATACGCGGCGCGTCTTCTGCGAGCCCCGAAACATTCGCTGCTAACGACGTTGGTGTCAACGAGGTAGCTCACGCCCCTCCGCCTCCAGCATTATATCTCTTTGTTGCGTCCATTCGCTCGCGCGACCGTCCAGCCATGAACACAACGCCCCCCTGGCACCGCCTGCTCGGCATGGTCCTGACCGACCTCTTCACCGGCCGCCCCTGGCGGGTGGAACTGGAACAAGAACTGACGCTCAAGAGCCAGCGCCTCGATATCCTGATTATCGAGCGGCAGGCGGGCGAGGCCACCAGTACCCAGGCGCAGGACCTCGCCGGTCTGCCCGACGGTCTGGAGACCCTGGCCGGACACAACCTGCTGACCTACAAATCGCACCATGAGGCACTCGATGTCTGGGCGCTGGAGGAACTGACGGGGCACTATGTCACGTATAGGAAACTGCAATCGATTCGTGCCGCCCAGGCACGCCGGGGCCGTTCGGGCGGGGCCAGCGCTGGGCAGGCGGGCGCGCGCTTGCTGCCCGCACGCGACTTTCGCCGTTACGCCGTGGCCACGCGGATGCCGCGCGGCCTGTTGCGGCGCCTGCCGCCCGGGGTGTGCCGTGCCACCGAGTGGCCCGGGGTCTATGATCTGGTCTTGGGCGTGCCGCCGATCCGTCTGATCGTCATCAATGCCCTGGCCGAACACCCGCGCAATGCCCCGTGGGAGATCTTCGCCGGCGAACTGGCGCGCAGCCGCTATGGGGGTGCGGCGGCGGGCGAGCTGTTTGTAGACCTCGCCGAACAGGGTGCGGGTGGTCGCGACCAGTCCCGTAGGTCGGGTTAGCGAAGCGTAACCCGACCTCCGGCGGTGCCAAGTCGGGTTACGGGGCGCGCCAATCCATTAGATTCCATAGGTTGGACCGACGAAGGAGGCCCAAGTGCGCAGGTTACGCGAGATACCGTGTTGGGCTTCGCTCCTCAGCCCAACCTACGCGCTCTCTGACGCTTACGCCGCCAAGGCACCGCGATTAACCTCTTAGGCCATGGACGACATCGCCACCCCCCACGACACCTATTTCCACGAGAGCTTCGGCCGCCGGGAGATCGCCGTCGACTTCCTGCGGCATCACCTGCCGGCCGAACTGCTGGCCGAGATCGACCTCGAAACCCTGGAAATCTCCAAGGACACCTATGTCTCGGCCGATCTGCGCTCGGCTTATTCGGATCTGGTCTATCGCGTGCGCCATCGCGACGGACCCCTGACGATCTACGTGCTGTTCGAGCACAAGAGCAGCCCGAGTACTGGACGCTGCTGCAATTGCTGCGCTACCTCGCGGCGGAGGGCGATGCCTACCGCAAACAACACCCGACGGCCCGCCGGCTCCCGCCAATCTATCCCCTGGTGATCTATCACGGCAAAGGACGCTGGCGCGCACCCCGGAACTTCCACGACCTGATCGCCCCGCTGCCGACGGTGCTGGCGCCCTTTGTGCCGCGGTTCACCTACGCGCTGCACGACATCTCCGCGCGCACCAACGCCGAGATCAAAGGCGCCGTGCTGACCCGTCTGGTCCAGTTGGCGATGCGCTGGATCTTCAGCAAAGAGCCCCTCGCGCGGCTGGGTGATCTGCTGACGCTGATCGAGCAGGTCGAGGACCGGACCACGGCCCTGGAAA
>Ga0247844_1005466_pt1 | contig 16195 bp, 20 predicted proteins | sample LaCtaG_FD_192421 | JGI IMG/M metagenome (GOLD analysis project Ga0247844, IMG submission 192421) | Freshwater microbial communities from meromictic Lake La Cruz, Castile-La Mancha, Spain - LaCruzMarch201714.5m_1 | ecosystem: Environmental > Aquatic > Freshwater > Lake | place: Spain: Castile-La... | reverse complement strand
AATTGCTGTCTTCGCCAACAATAAAGGCGGGGTTAAAGCAGCGATGTTGATGCCGTTTATCGCCGGTTTATGCCAAGTCTTCGGATCAGCGCTCATTGCTCAATTCGTTGGACTAGCTGCTTACGGCGGATACTTAGGCATGTGGGACTGGGCTGTTGTATGGCCAGTATTCACTTACTTCTTACACTTCATGGCAGCGTATGGAGACATCGTCGGTTATGTTGGCGTTGGTATCATCGTTGTTGGGATGTTGGCTATTCCTCAGATTCAATACGCAAGACACAAAGACACTTACTTCTTGATTACTGATGACTATGCTGCTTACTTGAAAAAAGTAGGTCAATAAAGTTTATAATGAAAGCGACAAAGGAGGATTAAAGTATGAAAGTGTTAGTATCCTGTGCTAATGGTGCAGGTACCAGTTTAATGATGAAAATGAGAGTTGAAAAGGCCTTTAAAGACCTCAACGTCGACCTTACCAAAATTCATCACTGTTCCATTTCGGAAGGCAAAAGCTCTGCCACATCCTATGATGCCGTTTTCACTCCGTTGAACTTCGTATCGATGTTCAAGGATGCTGAAGCCAAAGGCGTCATCGTCATTGGTTTGAAGAATGTCCTATCCGATGCGGAAGCCAAAGAGAAGATCTTAGCCAGCGGACTTCTAGAAAAGTACAAAAAGTAAAACAAATACCGGGCTAATCCCCGGTATTTGTTTATCCATAAGGAGCACCCATGAAGATCGAAAAAATACGTTTAGACGAGCTATTTCGCTGTTATTCGACTGCGGCCATAACCCTTGACGATGAACTCCATCTCTTCTTCGCCAGTGAAGAGAAAGATTATCCTTGTTTTGCGTATAGTGGTAAGGATTTTCAAACGAAAAAAGTTGTTTGGGAAAAAGGTGGGGGAACCATGTCGATGATTCCCATACCTCATCGTAAGAACCAGTTTCTTGCGGTCAATGGCTTTTATTTAAAAGAAAGTCCCAGTGGGGCACATTTAACCTGGGTTACTTATGAGAAAACCAAAGGTTTTATTTTAAAGGATCTCCTTTTCTTACCTTATCTTCATCGTTTCGATCTTTATGAAGTTAATGGGAAAACTTATTTCGTTGGGGCAACCATTGCGACAACGAAGAAAGATAAAGAAGATTGGAGCGATCCTGGGAAGATCTATGTGGCACAACTGCCAGAAGATCTTAATGAACCCTTAAAACTTGAAGTCATCGCAGAAGGCTTAACGCGTAACCATGGTTATGCAAGAAGTCCTCAAAATGATGGCGGTTATTTTACCTGTGATCAAGGGATTTTCAAAGTTACCGTTCCAACCCTCAATGGGAAATGGAGTGTAGAAAAGATTATGGATAAGGCAATAGGTGAAATTGCCCTCATCGATATCGACAATGATGGTCAAGAAGAATTGATGACCATTGAACCTTTTCATGGGAATGAGATTAAAATCTATAAGAAAATCAAAGGAATCTATCAAGAAGTCTATCATTATCCTTATGTGATCGATTTTGCCCATACTTTAGTGGGAACACAAATCCGTGGGGTTAATAGTTTTGTGGGGGGAATTCGTAGAGAAGCTTCAGATCTTTTTATGGTTCAGTTTATTAATGGACACTATGAGACGACCTTAATCGATAAAGGCGTTGGACCAGCCAATTTAAATGTAGTTCATCTTAAAGATGTTGATCTCATTCATAGTAGTAATCATACACAAAACGAAGCCGCGGTTTATGTGATCCGCGATGAGGAGAGTCATGCTTGAACAACTCAAACAAGAAGTTTTAGATGCTAATCTACTTTTACCAAAAATGGGAATGGTTGTTTTTACTTGGGGAAATGTTTCTGCCATCGATCGAGAAAAAGGAATCATCGCCATTAAACCTTCAGGGGTTGATTATGATCAACTAAAATTAGAGGATATTGTATTGGTAGATCTAGAAGGTCATGTGGTTGAAGGGCATTATAAGCCCAGTAGTGATACTTCCACCCATATCGTGCTTTATAAAGCTTTCCCAGAAATCAAAGGAGTAGTTCATACTCACTCTCGTTGGGCTACGATTTTCGCTCAAGCGAAACGTCCTATTCCAGCCTATGGGACGACACATGCTGATTATTACTATGGGGAAATACCTTGTACTCGATTGATGACTGACCGTGAAATTGAAGGGGATTATGAGCTTAATACAGGGCATGTAATTGTAGAGACATTTAAAGGAATTGATCCCAATTTCGTTAAAGGCCTGCTCGTCGCTAGTCACGGACCTTTTGCGTGGGGCACAAGTGCAGTTGATGCGGTTCATCAAGCCGTGGTCATGGAAGAAGTAGCGATGATGGCTTGGCATGTTCAAATGATCAATCCAGAGATAAACCCAATGCAACAAAGTCTACTCAACAAACATTTCTTAAGAAAACATGGAAAGAACGCGTACTATGGACAAAAATAAAACTTACCAATTGGGCATCTATGAAAAAGCAATCCCCAGTACCTTATCTTGGGAAGAAAAATTAGTGGTCGCTAAAAAAACAGGATTTGATTACTTTGAAATCAGTATCGATGAGACAGATGCTAAATTAGATCGTCTCAATGAAAATAATCCTTGTTTAAACGAACTTAAAAAAGCGATAGAAAAGGTCAATATTCCTGTTTTATCAATGTGTTTAAGTGCTCATCGTAAATATCCCTTGGGTTCTCATGATCCCCTAAAACAAGCTAGAGGCATCGAAATACTTGAAAAAGCCTGTCGCTTTTCTGTAAAGCTGGGGATTAGAATCATTCAAATGCCAGGCTATGATGTTTACTATGAAGATCGTGATGAATCGACGGTTCAAAATTTCGAGAAAAATCTCAAAACCTGTGTTGCGATCGCGGCTAAGTATGGGGTTATTATCGCTTTTGAAACGATGGAAACCTTGTTTATGGATACCGCTAAGAAATCAATGACCTACGTGTCTAAGAATAACTCACCTTATCTTCAAGTCTATCCTGATTTAGGGAATGTGACCAATGCTTCACGAATCTCAAAGATCTCCGTCAAAGATGATCTCGCCAGTGCGAAAGGTCATATCGTCGCAGCTCATTTAAAAGAAATCGTCGAAGGTATCTACCGTGAAATTCCCTATGGAAAAGGGGATACTCGCTTTGAGGAAGCCTTTACGGAATTAAAAAAACAAGGCGTTGCCTTGTATACGAGTGAGTTTTGGTATCTAGGAGACCCAAAATGGGAAGAAGATCTTGTATTTGCGAATGGCTATTTTAGAAACTTACTCGAGAAAGCTTAATTCAAAGCTTGTTTAGATAGGAAGAATTTAGTAAGTATTCCATTTGATACTTTATTGCCAAGCTTAAGAGGTCTTGTTTAAGTTGATTGAGTTCAATTTGATGAGTTAACCAAAGGTGGTGTTTGTTTTCAAACGCTGCCTTTTCTTCTGGAGTAGCACAGGTTTTAAAATAACCCCAGACATGTTGTAAGGCATTGAGTTGACGCCCAGTATGAGCTTCTTGAGCTAATGCCTCTTGTATCAAAGTATTGAATAAGATTTCATTAGGCGTGGCTTTATCTTTAAGTAAGATTCTAATCTTTTGATAGATCGCAGGATCCTTCTCAAGGACCTCATACTTAAGCTCAGCCCATCTTTTTTCTAATTGAAGAACTTGAGATTCAGTTTTTATAACCATTGAGTCCACATTAATAAGAATCCAAAAGAAACCACAATCGTAAGGTTACTTATAAAGTTAACAAAGTTATTGTCGACCCATGCAACCCCATGAATCAACGCATCCGTAGAAGAATCAGAAACTTCGACGATTTCAGATTTTAAGGTTCTATACTTGGCTTGAAAGAATTCTCCTAAAACACTATCTAATAAAGATCCACTAAAGCCACCAATCATACACAATAAAACGGCTAAGCCGGTGTTTAAAAGTAATCCATTGGTAAACAGTAAAAAGATTCCAAAGACTAGACTTACTAAGGCACTACCACCTAAAGAAGCCCATAATCCTAAACCTGTGACTCCTCCAGATAAACCTTTGTCCATTATTTGACGACGAATCAATGATTTCGGTTTTTCTTGACTCAAGATCCCAATTTCAGAAGCCCATGTATCAGAGGTTGAGGCTGCCATTGATAGAGCTGCCACAAAAATAAGGAAAGGTGAAGGCGCAAAGGAATAAACGAAACTGATGATGCCTAGAATTCCCCCATTGGCGAGCACTTGAATCCAGGAACGAGCCTCATGTTTGCGTTTATGATCGGTCAATGCCTTATGGGCAGAAGGATAAAGGATCGTTACGATTTTTCGAATCACCAATGAGCTCATAAAGAAAAACATCATAAACAGATAAAAAACCCAATGTCCCCATCCATAAACCAAGGTCCCTAAAAGAATCGCTGCGATCATTCCACTTTTCGATAAACTTTTTTTACGATAGGCAAGACCCGCAATCACAAAACTGAGAAAGAAACCAAAGATAATATTAAAACTCATAACACACTGGTCAAAGCCAAACTGATGAGGCTCACCAAGAGAGGTAAACTTAGATTGTCGAAGCCATTGGGGGAAAGCAGTTCTATGATTGTCGCTGATAGGGCGATGATGAGTGCTTTTAATAACCATAGACTTGGAGAATAGATTCCAAAGAAAATTCCAGAGATTAAAAGGGCAAAGACAAAGACTGTGATTGATCCTTCTAAACTTTTACTCAAACCAAATTTTTTGAAAGAGTGTTTCCCATACTTAGATCCAACCAAGGCCGCAAAACCATCCCCATAACCCATTACTAAGATGCCTATACCTCCAAGATAAGGAACTTTATAACTAAAGCTTAAGAACGCTAAGATCAAAAGCGAGATGGCATAATAGACTGTGCCTAAATCACGAGAAGATCCATCTCTTTCCATGGCTTTAAATACATTTTTACGATAAGAAATATAATTTATAAATACAAACATTAAAGGGACAAAGCTGGCCCAGTATGGATTATCAAAGGTCAACATCGCAATGATCCACCAGTTACTGACAGCCACATGGATAAACTTACGACTACCTTCCCCATCTAAGCGTCCTTTTTGACTCAATAGGGTCGATATTCCAATGACGGCAAAGACAAAGATAAATGAAATGATGATTCCAAGGATGTTATTCATGTGTGTTAGCCTTTCTAAAACGAGTTCTATTTTTAGTTCATTAATATCTGAGAAGAATTGTCGCTTTGACAAATAGTCCAAATCTACATTTCACAATGTATTTAGAATCGCCTTATAATACATCAAAGATTGAAACAAAAAAAGTCTGGAATTCTTAATAAATAGAAACAATTGAGTCGCTGTTTTTCTGTAATAGAGTACAGGTTGGGGACTGTTTAAGTTTCATCGTAAAAAGTATAGCACACGAGTAAAGCGCTTATATAATAAGCTACTAAACATAAGTGGATAGATTTAAACAAAACTATCATTATTGGGGATGAGTATCGCATTATAATTATAAGTTTGGGTGAGATTTATAATTCTATTGACTTCAACTAACTAATAATTGAAGATATTTTGAGTCACGGAAAACAAAACTAAGTTTTCAAATAACCTTCGATTTCTATTCCACAATGGTCAGAAGATAGTCGTAAAGTTTCTTGACCTTTTTCTTTGAGGATCAAGTCGATACTTCCCCCTAAACCTTCTTTGATGGTTTGAACCATATTGCCTAAATGAGGTGACTTTAAAATACCTGTGATAGGGACATGAGCGATAACTGTTAAGGATGTGGTTTTTTTATTGACCTCAAACTCAAAGCCATCCTTAGTTTTCTTTATCTCAGAAACCGAAGATCCATTATAGGTCGCAAAACGAAGCCGTCTTTTCCCTAGATCCAATTGACAAATGAGTCCTTCAAAGTTGAAACCTAAGAATGGAATATCTGCGATACTGGCCATAAAACCCGCTTTAGGATTCTCAAAATGATTTCCTTGGATCCAAATGTATCGCTTAGGAAAGGAAACACCCCAATCTTTCTCAAGGTAACCTTTCTCTTGTTTAAAGTGATAAGAGACATGATTGATGATCAAGTTCCCATCGACTTTATGACCCATACTAATGACACCGTGATTGCATTCCATATTGGGAAGATAGGCAAAAGGACCCATAATATTAGGCATGAAGATTTGATGATCTAGGATGTTGTGCTCGGAGAGATGAAGTACCCCATCGATTTGAAGATTGTTTTGTGAAAGATGCAATTCAAGCTCGTTTAAACTAAAACGATTTTTCTCGATGACATAAGAAGAACCATCCACTTGAAATGCTTTTAAAGGAAAACGAAAATATGAGGTCGTTAAAGGATTGGATTGAATGACTTGAATAAAACTGTGTGGATCTTGAGTGCCAGTGCTGATCCCGAAAATAAAACTTATCGTTTTATCACTTTCACAATGAACTTGTTTATAGTACCAACCTTCAAAGTAATTCTTCTTTGATAAGGATCCTTGAAACTGAAAAGGATGCTTGATTTTATCGAGATAGTTCTTCATGCGTCTATTATACTCATAAATCATGACTTTTGATTTGTAGACGCTCTTAGGGTATAACATAGATATGATCAAACGCACCTTAAAGAAAATCGGTAAAGCATTACTCATATTAATCCTTCTACTTCTCATCATTCCGTATTTTATCCCTACGGATTTTACGAAAGCCGTTCCCCTAAAACCTTATGAGAATTCTATCTTTTTTACGACAGATAGTGGTCTACGTCTACACACACAAGTCTATTCCTCTGTTGGGGAAGAAAAGGGGAATATTTTATTGATTCATGGATTGATGGCTTCCACCTTTTCGTATCGAAAAAACAGTCAATATTTGAGTGAACAAGGATATACCGTTATTGCGGTTGATTTGCCTGGCTTTGGATACAGTGACAAACCAAGTGATCTAAAATACACTCAAACCAATTTCGCAAAATTTATCTGGGAAATGCTGGATGAATATGACACAAAAAATAAAAGCACGACCGCTTGGCATTTGGTAGGTCATTCTATGGGAGCCACGACGACATTGGCCATGGCACTTCAAAAGAAAGAAGGCATCATCGACATCACCATGATCGATGGGGCAGTAACACAAGGATCCAACGGTAGTGGATGGTTGGTGGGAACCCCTGTTGGGGCTTGGCTTAAAGTTGGATTGCGTTATTTTCTTTTAAATGAAGGTACTTTTAAAAATCTACTCAAGGATGTTTATCAAGGACCTGTTCCTCAAGAAGCTATTGATGGCTATTTAGCCCCAGTCACCACTAAAGGAACCATTAACGGATTGCTTCAATTCGTTAAAAGCGCGAAAAATACGCAAATCAGTGACGTTAAAGAATTAAATTTGAAAATTAATTTAATTTGGGGCGGTCAAGATACCTGGGTACCTATTCAAGCTATGGATGAGATCGAATCAAGTGTAAAGATAAATAAGACCTTTGTCTTTCCTAAGGCAGGGCATACCCCTCATGAGACCGAAAGCGACTTCAATACAGTCCTATTAGGTATGATTGAATAGAGTATAGTGTTCATTTTTGTTTGACAAGCTCAGCCATTTTCGTTAAAATAAACCCATACTGAGCAGGCGATGAACCGATAGGTTTGTGGGGCTGGGCCAATATGGCAGTGGAAATATCTCCACGGGACAGAATATTGTTTCGTGGATTTTTTATACCCTAGGGAGAAAAAACAAAATGAAAAATGCCTACAAGTCGATTAAACGTATTCTTTGGATTATCTTATTGGCGAATTTAGCTGTTGCTTTCGCAAAAATGGGCTTGGGTTATGTGACCAACTCAGCTTCTGTTTTAGCGGATGGGTTTCACTCCCTGACAGATGGCTCTAGTAACATTATTGGTTTAGTGGGCATGTCTTTCGCCAGTAAACCTGTCGATGATGAACATCCATATGGTCATGGCAAGTATGAGACCTTGAGTTCATTGATGATTGTAGGGATGCTTTTCTTCTTAAGCTTTCAAATCATAGCGGAAGCCTTTTCGAAATTTGCGAACCCTGTAATTCCGACGATCGACAGTTGGACCTTTATCATCATGACGAGTACCTTGGTAATTAACCTGTTTGTAACAGTGTATGAATACAACGAAGGCAAGAAACTTCATTCTACGCTTTTGATGAGTGATGCGATGCATACCCGTAGTGATGTCTTTGTGACCCTAGGTGTTATCTTGTCTTTGGTTTTAGTTAAGATAGGCTTACCGGTTTGGATTGATCCCTTGGTTTCTTTAGTGGTAGCAGGCGTCATCATTTATGCGGCTTATGAAATCTTTAAAATGGCAAGTGCCATCTTATTGGATTCTAAAGTTGTCGATCCTAAGACCATCGCAGAGGTGGTGACACGTTTACCGGAAGTCAAAGGGGTCCATCATATTCGTTCAAGAGGCACCTTGGCCAATCTATTCATCGATCTTGATGTCTTAGCAGATCCTAGTGTCTCTCTCATCGATGCGCATTATTTAGCCCATACGATTGAAAGAGTACTTCAAGATCATTTCTCAGATTCCATGGTTCAAGTCATTGCGCATTTAGAGCCTTTCAATCCTGAACATATCTCCAAAAAAGTTCAAAAATAGTCTTTAAGACAGCGAACCGGCTGTCTTTTTTTATGGCTTTCTAAATTTCTTAACAATATATGTTGTAATGCTACATAGATAGTGATATATTAATGATACAAGGAGGAACATTATGAATGCACAATTTAAAAAAGGCGTTTTAGAGCTCTGTGTATTGGCTCAGTTAGCCAAAGGTGATAAATATGGCTATGAATTGACTGAAACCATCTCTGAAGAAATGAGTGTCGCTAGCGGGACCTTATATCTCTTATTACGTCGATTGAAAGATGAGAATTATTTTGAAACTTATTTGGTTGAAACAGCAGGTGGACCAGCACGAAAGTATTATAAGTTGACTGAAAAAGGCATGTCTTATACCCAAGAACTTAAATCTGGTTGGTTAGAGTTTGTTGGGCAAGTGGATCGATTGATCCAATAGAAAGGTGAAACCATGAATCAAAAAGAATATTTAAGAGCTTTGGAAGAAGCCTTAAGCGGAATCGATCCTAAAGACAAAGAAGAACTAATGGCGGATTTTAAGGAACACTTCGATATTGGTTTATCTGAAGGACAAACCGAAGAAGCCATCATTGCGCATCTAGGATCCGTAAAAGACTTGGTTGAATCTCTCGATCTTAAACGACTAGAATCACCTCAAGCGTATGAATCTAAAACAGATCGTATTTATAGTGAGGATGTTGAAAAGGTCATCATCGATGGTTTGCATGCGGATGTGACGATCAATGTCTCTGATGACAATCAAGCGCATGTGGATTATGAGATCTCAAAGAAATTACTCGGAAAGCTTTCCGCGGAAGTTACATCTAGACAAGAAGGAAAGACTCTTTATGTGACAGTTTCTTCGATCAACAAGATCTTTAAAAGCAGTCTTGATCCTGTAGACCTACATTTAGAGTTGCCAAATTCACTCAAAGAGTTGAACTGTAAGACAGCCAGTGGAGACATCAAGATCGATGAATTGAATTTTCAGACCCTTGAAGTCCATAGTATCAGTGGAGACATAGGTCTCGACGACATCGACGCAGATCTCATTTTGATCAATGGGGTTTCCAGTGATGTGGTTTGTTCAAAGATCAGTGGTCAACTTCAACTAAGAAGTGTCAGTGGAGATATCGAAGTCGATGCACATACAGGCAAGGTCTTATCGATTGAAAGTGTCAGTGGAGACATCGATTATGAAGGTTCTGCCACAGACATCAGAATCAATACGACTTCAGGGGATGCTTGTCTAGAAGCGAGATCGATTAAAAACTTAAGCGCCAATACGATCAGTGGAGATGTACACGTGGATCTAAGTTTAGCTCATAAAGGATTAACGGTCTCCTTCATCTCAAACAGTGGAGAATTAAGTATCGGTGATGAAGACTATGATACCCCTCGTCATAATCAATCTATTATAGTAGGTGATGGATCGATCAAACTTAATCTTAAATCGATCAGTGGTGATTTTGAGATTGAATAAAGAAGCGTCCTTGGTTAACCAAGGACGCTTTTATTAGAGTTGTTCACTGCTTAGAGGATCTTGTATAAATGCTTTTACTTTTTCTAAGACAAGATCACGGATTTGACGAGTTCTCTTGAGTTTATCCTCATGAGATCCACTCGCAGAGGATGGATCCTCTAGATTCCAACTTAAGGTATTGAGAGTTCCTGGGAAGATAGGACAACGTTGTCCATTCATCGCATCACAGACTTTGACCACATAGGTGTATCGTTTACCTGATTTATAGAAATCAAAGACTGACTTTGTTTCATTTCCAGAGATATCATAGCCGATCTCTTTCATGACTTCGACAACATAGGGATTTAAAGAACCTGGTTCTAAACCGGCGCTTTCTGCCATATACTCTCCTTGACCCAAGTGATTAAGGAAAGCTTCTGCCATCTGACTACGGGCTGAATTATGGATACATATAAACAAGACTGTTTTCATAGGGGCTCCTTGTCCATTTGGACTTTTGTTTGAATTAGGCTTCGTTGGGAAGATCTTCTAGGATAGGAAGTATTTCATCATCTTTAGATTTGAACTTGAACCAATGAAGGGTCTTGTTGGAAATCTTAACTAGAATCAACATGACAGGTACTTCAGTTAATACACCAACAACTGTGGCTAAGACAGCCGGGGAACTTGTCCCAAACAAGGCGATGGCGACAGCGACAGAGAGTTCAAAGAAGTTTGAGGCTCCAATCATTCCGGCAGGTGCTGCGATATCGTGGGGCAGCTTAAGAGCTTTACTCCCTAAATAGGCGATAAAGAAAATCAAGAAGGTTTGTATCGTTAATGGAATCGCAATTAAGAAGATGTGGAAAGGATTATTTAAAATCGTGTCTCCTTGAAAAGAAAATAAAAGGATCAAGGTTAAGAGTAAACCAATAACGGTTAGATTATCAAACTTAGGTAAGAATTTTGATTCAAAATAGTTCAACCCTTTTTGTTTGATGACCACGACTCTTGTAAGGATCCCAGCCGTTAAAGGAATGACCACAAATAAGATTACGGAATAGATTAAAGTGTCCCAAGGAACACTGACATTACTGATGCCTAAGAGAAATTTAACGATGGGAACAAAGGCAATCAAAATGATCAAATCATTGGTGGCGACTTGAACCACAGTGTAAGCAGGATTACCTTTGGTTAAAGTACTCCATACAAAGACCATGGCAGTACAAGGTGCAGCCCCTAAAAGAATAGCTCCGGCGAGGTATTGTTGAGCGAGATCTGAGCTCATAAATGGTTTGAATAAGACAAAGAAGAAAAATGCGGCTATTCCAAACATCGTAAAAGGTTTGATAAGCCAGTTGGTGATCCACGTGACATAAAGCCCTTTAGGATTTTTACCGACATTTTTGATACTTTGAAAATCAACTTTCATCATCATGGGATAAATCATGACCCAAATTAAAATGGCGACAGGGATCGATACTTTGGCAACTTCAAATTGGTTAAAGAAAACAGGGAAACTTGGAATAAACTTACCGATCACTACCCCTAAAGCCATACATAAGGCAACCCATAAGGATAAATACTTTTGAAAAAAATTAATACCTTCATTGGTTTTCTTTTTCATGGTTAATCACACACGCAAGAACTTGCGTTACTTTCCTTTAAACTTAAAATTTTTGTGAGTTGATCTATTGCGTGATCACAACCTTCACGTCGCAATGAATAGTAAGTCCATTTCCCACTTTTTCTTGAACTTACAATTCCACTTTCGATAAGGATCGTCATATGATGAGATAAAGTCGATTGGCCAATACTAATCTTCTCTAAGAGATCACAGGCGCATCGTTCACCTAAGGTAAGCTGATCAATGATACGCAATCGACTCTCATCACAGAAGGCTTTGTATACCTGTGCTTGTTGTGTTTGAACTTCCATTAGACTCCTTATATCGATAAAGTTCGATATGACTAGTATAAAATATACATCGACAAATATCAATATGAAGTCTGTTAAGATTTGGTTAAGAAAAGAAACCCGAAGGTTTCTATTTTAAAGACTTGATGTCTTTGGTTCGTTTTATTTTATTCAAAGCTTCTAAATTATTCTTCAGTGTATTCTCATAAGGAGAACTTTCATTAGGGACATAGAAAGGTAAGTTTTGTACCCCATCTGGAAGATACTGGATCTTAGCCCAAATATCTGGTCTTCCGTAATCATACTTATCGTCATCTTTCATATTGACCGGAGTCAAACGAAGATAGGGGGGAACGGGTAAAGGATGGTTCTTAACTTCTTCAATTGCTTTTGAAATCGCATTGACCCCACTTTTTGATTTAGGGGATAAGGTCAAGTCAATGACGATATCACCCAATGGGATAATGGCTTCAGGAAACCCTACTCTTCGTGCGGTATCGATGGCAGCTAAGGTTCGTCCCACCAAAGCAGGATTCGCAAGACCCACATCTTCATAAGCGGTCACCAAGAGACGTCGCTCAATCGAATCTAGATCTTCTGCGACGATCAAACGGGCAAGATAATATAAAGCCCCATCCACATCAGATCCTCGGATCGATTTTTGAAAAGCACTTAACGCATCATAATAGCCATCATCAGATGAATCAAAATTTTGATTCGTTGAAAGATGAAGGGTCGAGAGTTCCTCAAGCGTAATTTCTTGGTGAGGATAAACCGTGCTTAAGACTTCTAAGGTATTTAAGGCGATACGGACATCACCGTTACTCATTTTGATAAGTGCTTCTTTGACCTGTTCATTTAAAATGATCTCTTTTAGATCGGCTTTAGGATTTATGAGTGCTTGGACTAAAGCTAAACCCATCTCCTCATCATTCAAGGCTTTGAATTCAACCAAGAGACAACGAGATCGGATTGCAGGATTGATGGAGAAGTAAGGATTGGTGGTGGTTAAGCCAATCATAATGACTTTCCCATCTTCCACATAAGGTAAGAGTAAATCTTGCTTATCTTTGTTTAAACGATGAACCTCATCGACCACCAAAACCAACTGTCCTGATATCTTAGCTTCAGAGAAGATCTCATCGAGGTCTTTTTTATTCCCTGTAACCGCATTGAATTCCTTTAAAGGAAGATCTACCCCTTTCGCTAAGATGGAAGCCACGGTGGTCTTACCGGATCCAGGAGGTCCAAAAAAGATCATCGAGAAAAGACGCTTCTCACTGATACAGCGTTTTAATAGTCCTTTTTCTTGAAGGATATGGGTTTGTCCTATGACTTCATTGAGTGATAAGGGACGTAAACGATAGGCTAAAGGTTGTTTCATAAAACTCCTCAATCTTATTCTAACAAATCTTAGAGGTGTTAAAATAGAGATATGAAAGTTCTTGTTCAAAAAGTGAAAGAAGCTCAAGTGACTGTCGATGGCTGTGTTGTTGGACAGATTGGGAACGGTTGTGTATTATATGTGGGGTTTTCATCGAGTGATACCTTAATTGAGGTAGAAAAGATGGCCCATCGACTCCCTTTAGCGCGACTCTTTGAGGATAGTGACGGAAAGATGAATTTGTCTGTAATGGATGTGAAGGGAAGTTTCCTCTCGATTTCTCAATTCACTTTATTGGCGGATACCTCAAAAGGTCATCGTCCTTCATTTACCCAAGCGATGCCTCCTGAGAAAGCTGTAGTTCTTTATGAAGCTTTTAATCAGATGTTAAGAAAAACAGTCCCTGTACAGACAGGGGTCTTCAAAGCTCACATGATGATCCATCAAATCAATGATGGTCCCCTTAGTGTCCTCTATGAAAGTTAGGTAACCTTATGTCCATTCTATTAGACGGAAAACAATGCGCTTTAGACATTGAAGTCAACCTTAAAACTGAGATTGAAACCTTGGTGTCTCAAGGAAAACGATGTCCTAAATTAGTAGTCCTTTTGGTGGGAGATAATCCTGCCTCACTTTCTTACGTCACCAATAAAGATAAAGCGTGTCATCGAGTTGGTATTCTCTCTGAAATCATTCGACTACCTCAAGATAGTTCAGAAGCCTCCATCATCGATGAAGTATTAAAGCTTAATCAAGATGATTCCGTCGATGGGATTTTGGTTCAGTTGCCTCTCCCCAACAGAATGCCTTCTAAGAAAATCATTGAATCCATCGATCCCAATAAAGATGTGGATGGACTTCATTCCGTCAACGTGACTAAACTGGTGATGAATGAGAAAGGCTTTGTGCCCTGTACTGCCAAAGGCGTGGTCACTTTATTAAAGACCTATCAGATTCCTCTTCAAGGAGCCCATGCGGTGGTCTTAGGACGCTCACAGTTGGTAGGTCGACCATTGGCTCAACTCTTGACCAACGAGAACTGTACGGTGACAGTGTGTCACTCTAAGACAATCGATATTCCACAGTATACCCGCACTGCGGACATCGTGATTGCCGCCATTGGACAACCCAAGATGGTGACAAAAGATTACTTAAGTGCTAAAGCAGCGGTGGTCGATGTGGGAATCAATAAAGTCGATGATAAACTAGTTGGGGATGTGGATTTTGAGCAGGTAGTGGATCTTGTAAAAGCAATTTCTCCTGTGCCTAAAGGGGTTGGCCCAATGACCATCGTAACCTTACTTCAAAACACCATGGAAGCCTATTCCTTAAGAGAGGCTCATCATGGCTGATTACGATCTCAATGACATCGTCGAGATGAAGAAGGAACATCCTTGTCATAAATCAAAGACCTGGAAGATCATTCGTATGGGAGCTGATATAAAAATAAAGTGTCAAGGCTGTGGTGCTGCTGTGATGTTGGACCGCAGTGATTTTGAAAAGAAGTTAAAGAAAATTGTTCAAAAAGCAGAAAGCGAGATCAGTAATACATGCCTCTAACCGCCGGAATTGTCGGTTTACCCAATGTCGGTAAATCCACCCTCTTCAATGCGATCACCCACTCTCAAGTGGAAGCCGCCAATTATCCCTTCGCTACGATCAATCCCAATGTGGGGGTCGTTGAAGTCAAGGACCCTCGTGTTGATGATTTGGTGAAGATCTTCAAACCGAAGAAGACCATTTATACGACTTTTGAATTCACCGACATCGCTGGTTTAGTCAAAGGGGCTTCTAAAGGTGAAGGATTAGGTAATCAATTCTTATCCCACATCCGTGAAGTCGATGCGATCTGTCATGTGGTGCGTTGTTTTGATGATCCCAATATTACCCATGTCCATTCTAAAATCGATCCCCTCAACGATATTGAAGTCATCAATCTTGAACTCATCATTGCGGATCAACAATCCATTGAGAAATCGATCAATAAAGTTGAACGTAAAGCCAAGACGAAAGATAAAGATGGGATCTTTGAGTTTGCCTTATTAAGTAAGGTCAATGAGACTTTATTGGCGGGAAAATCGGTTAGATCCTTAGCTTTGGATAAGAATGAAGAAGAAGTACTTAAGAGTTATCATCTATTGACGGCCAAACCAGTCATCTATATCGCCAATATGTCTGAAGAAGAAGTGAAACATCCAGAAGACAATGCTTATTTTAAAACCGTAAAAGCTTTCGCTGAATCAGAAAGCAGTGACGTGATTGCGATCTGTGCCAAGATCGAAGAAGAATTATCTGTTTTGGATGAAGAAGAAAAAGCCTTCTTCTTAGAAGAATTGGGCTATACCGAAAGTGGTCTCGATAAAATCATCAAAGCCACTTATCATTTATTAGGTCTATGGTCTTTCTTGACGGCTGGAACCGATGAATGTCGGGCATGGACCTTTAGAAAAGGCATGAAAGCCCCTGAATGTGCGGCGGTTATTCATACTGATTTCCAAAAAGGCTTTATTAAAGTAGAAGCGTATCTGTATGAAGACATCATGAAATACAAGACGGAACAAGCGGTTAAAGATGCGGGAAGATTACGCATAGAAGGCAAGGAATACCTCGTTCAAGACGGGGACGTACTACACTTCCGTTTCAACAATTAGGCATTGTTGTTGTATAATTGGGATGAAGGAGGCACATTATGAAACTCATCATTGCGATTGTATCTAACGAGGATAGCCATACCTTACAAAGCGAGTTGACCAAAGCCAACTATTCAGTGACGAAATTATCCACCACTGGAGGATTCCTAAAGCTCGGTAATACGACCTTTCTGATTGGAACC
>Ga0247844_1005465_pt1 | contig 16195 bp, 8 predicted proteins | sample LaCtaG_FD_192421 | JGI IMG/M metagenome (GOLD analysis project Ga0247844, IMG submission 192421) | Freshwater microbial communities from meromictic Lake La Cruz, Castile-La Mancha, Spain - LaCruzMarch201714.5m_1 | ecosystem: Environmental > Aquatic > Freshwater > Lake | place: Spain: Castile-La... | reverse complement strand
ACTTCTGCTTTCTTGGTAACAGGAACAGATCCAGTTTCAGGGTGTATTGCGCAAACGCCAGTACAAATCAATGTATTCCCATTACCAACTGCTAACGTAACTTCAGATGTAAATGGCGTATGTCCTGGAACGGCTGCAAATATCAGTACAGGTTTAGCAGCAGGTAACTTTACAAGTGCTTCCATTCCTTTTGCTCCTTTAACAGCTCCAGGAAATGCAGTAACTTTAGTTACAGGTGGTGTTGCAACTCCAGCAACTAACTTAGGTTTTGGTTTAGATGATGGAGGATGGAGTGGAATCCCAGTTGGGTTTAACTTTAATTTCTTTGGAACTTCTTACAATACTATTTCAATTGGTACAAATGCAACAGTTTTCTTTGGTGCTACACCTAATGTTGGAGACTTTACATTTACAACTCTACCAAGCACTACTGAGCCATTTAATATGGTAGCCGTTTTAGCAATGGATAATAATTTAGGTGGTGCAAATGGTGGAACTATTAAATATTGGACAGAAGGTTTAGCTCCTAACAGAAAATTTGTTGTTAGTTATGAAAATGTTCAAGAATTTGGTGCAACCAATTTAAGTACTTCACAAGCAATTTTCTATGAAACAATTGGTACAATTGAGGTTCACGTGACGTCTTCAACTAATGTTAATAGAAACAAATTGGTTGGTGTAAACAATGGTGATGGTACAGTAGGTGTTTTAGCTTATGCTTCAGGAACAGTAGCCTCTGCAACAAACCCTATTACAAATCCTTTTGCTTACCGTTTCTCTCCACCAGCAAATTACACAACTGTTTGGACGGCAACGAATACACAAGGAACAACAACAATAGCTTCTGGAACAAATATCTTCACCCAAGCTGTTACTCCAACTGAAACTACGGTTTATTCAATTTCATACACGAATCAAACTACTGGTTGTTCAAATCCTGCAGGTACTGCTGATGTAACAATTACAGTACTAGGAAATGTTGCTCCAACAGGCGTTGTTGCTTCTTCAGCTAATTCATTGGTATGTCCAGGAGTTAACTTCCAAGTTACAAGTAACTATACAGGAAGTACGAATGGATTAACTTTCCAATGGCAAGTATCAACAAATGGTGTTGACTATACTAACATTACAGGAGCAACTACACAAACATTAACTGTTTCTCAAACTGTAAATTCAAGTTACCGTTTGCAAATTGTTTCTTGTGGTGGTACTCCAGAAAATACAAATGCAGTTGCTGTGGCAATGGATGTTCCAACTAACTGTTATTGTACTCCAGTTTACACGATTGGTACTACAGCTGGAGACTTAATTTCAAATGTTGAAATCGTTGGAACAACTTTAGCAAACAATACAGGTTTTGTTGCGGGTGGTCCATCTTACACGTTCTTCACAGGACAGCCAAATTACACTGCAACTTTATTACCTTCTAGTTCTTATACATTGAATGTTTCTACAGGAGAGTGGGGAGACCAAGGATACGCAGCATGGATAGATTACAATGATGATGGTGCATTTGATGCTACTGAATTGGTTGGTGCAACAAATGGAACAATCGGTTCAGGTTTGACAACAGGTCAAATAAACGCATCTTCTTCATTCGTAATTGCATTAGCTTGTACTCCGCCAGCTGGTGTTCACAGATTGAGAATTAGAGGTGTGTTTTTCCAAGATGGTCAAACTATTCAACCTTGTGCTTCTTATTCATATGGTGAAACAGAAGATTATGTAGTTACAATTGCACCTGCACCAACATGTCCTTCTCCAGCTTTATTGGCTGCAGGTGGTTCAACATCTACAACAGCGAGTGTAAACTGGGGATCAGGTTGTTCAACAGCGACAGCTTTTGATTTTGAGTATGGCCCAGTTGGATTTACGCAAGGCACAGGTACTTTAATCCAAAATACCACAGCTACTAATGCTTATACTATTATTGGATTAACACCTAATAGTTCGTATGATGTATATTTTAGAGCAAATTGTGGAAGTGGAGACGTAAGTGCTTGGTCAGTACCTGTAACAGTTTCTACGCCATGTGCACCAATTTCTTTAGTAAATCCAGGAGCGCAAGTAGTTTGTAATACTTATGCTTTACCAACATTAGCTGAAGTAACTCCTTCTAACAATGCTGGTTTGATCTTAAGCTATAGAACTCAACCAAATGGTGGTGGAACTGAAATTACTGGAAATATTACAACAACTCAAACCGTATATATTTATGGCGTTGCTGGTGCATGTTCGGATAATGAAAGCTTCCAAGTAACTGTAAATAATAGTTCAACATCAACTACGAACGTAACTCAGTGTTCTTCTTATTTGTGGACTAACAATGTTACTTACACAACTTCTGGTACATATACGCAAACATTAGCAAATGCTGCAGGTTGTGATTCTGTTGCAACGTTGAATTTAGTTATTACTCAACCAACCACATCAACGTTGAATGAGGTAGCATGTCAAACATTCACATTAAACAGCCAAACTTACACTACATCTGGAACGTATGTTCAAACATTAACAAATGCAGCAGGTTGTGATTCAACTTTAACATTGAACTTGACTATTGGACAACCAAATGCTATATCTCTAAATGAAACAGCATGTAGTTCATTCACTTGGAATGGTGAAACATATACTGCATCAGGTGTTTATATAGATACATTAACAAATATCTTTGGATGTGATTCAATTGTAACATTGAACTTAACAATCAACAACACAAGTTCATCAAATACAGTTGTTTCTGAATGTTCTTCTTATTTGTGGAATGGAACAACGTATACGCAAAGTGGATCATATACTTTCACTGCTCAAAATGCTGCAGGTTGTGATTCAATAGCAACTTTAGTATTGACAATAGGAAATAATAGTTCAACAACAACAGCTGCTACTTGTGGATCTTTCACTTGGACTAACGGAACAACTTACACTGCTTCTGGAACATACACGCAAACATTAACAAATGCCACAGGTTGTGATTCATTAGTAACGTTGAACTTGACTATTAACCCAACTCCTACTGCTACAGCTACGGATAACGGAAATGGTACAGGAACATTAGTTGCTTCTACAGGTACTTCATACCAATGGATTGATTGTGCTACTAACACACCAATCACAGGTGCTACAAATGCTACTTACGTTGCTCCAATCAATGGTTCGTATGCTGTAATTGTAACTAATTCAAGTAATTGTTCTGCTACTTCTTCTTGTGTAATCGTTGACTACATCGGCTTAGAAGAAAACACAGTTAGCTTTAATGTATATCCTAATCCAACAACAGGAGCAATCAACATTGCAATTGATCAAACAACTGCAAACTATGATGTAACTGTTGAAGATATGAATGGAAGAGCTGTTGCTAACTTCGGTTCATTGATTAATGGAAACGGTGTTTACTCTTTAGATTTATCAAATGTGGTAACTGGTGTTTATTTCATCAAACTTAAAAATGAGTTAGAAGAAAGAACAGTTAGAATTATCAAACAATAATAAATCTTAACTTATAGAAAGAGGCTAGCAAATTGTTAGCCTCTTTTTTTGTGCTAACGTTTTTCAATTGATTAATTTTATAGCATGAATTTAATATCCAAATTACCCAATGTTGTGACGACTATTTTTACAGTAATGTCAAAAATAGCGAGTGATAATAATGCAATCAATTTATCACAAGGGTTTCCAAATTTTCAGATAGATCCCATTTTAGTTGAACTCTTAAAACAAAAGGCAAGTGAGAATATTCATCAATACAACCCAATGGCAGGGAATCCGAACTTGATGAATGAAATCGGATTATTGATTGAAAAATCATATAAACGAAATGTTATTGTTGAAAGTGAATTATTAATAACAGCAGGCGCAACTCAAGCTATTTTTACTACTATTCAAGCATTGGTCAACAGAAATGAAGAGGTAGTAATTTTAGACCCAAGTTATGATTGTTATGAATCGCCTATTATTTTGTCAGGCGGAATTCCAAAACGTATTTCTTTGAACGGTGAGTTTTTGCCAGATTGGGACTTAATTAATTCAACAGTTAATGAGAAAACCAAATTGATTATTACCAATAATCCACATAATCCAAGTGGAAGAATTTGGACTGAAAGCGATATGAAAGAACTTGAAAATCTATTAAATAAATATCCAAATTTATTAGTTCTTTCAGATGAAGTGTATGAATATATTACGTTTGAAAACAAACACCTTTCAGTTCATGCAAATGAATTTTTGAGAAGCCGTTCAATTGTTGTTTCTTCATTTGGAAAGACATTTCATATCACAGGTTGGAAAATTGGTTACTTGGTAGCTCCAGAATTTATAATGAAGGAAATAAAAAAAGTACATCAGTTTCTAGTTTTCTGTGTGAATAGTGTTGCACAAAATGTATTAGCCGATTATTTGCCTATAGTGAAAACAGAAAATTTAGGTGGCTTTTATCAAGAAAAAAGAGATTTTTTCAGTGAACGAATGCAATCAAGTCGATTTGAATTAATGCCATGTGAAGGGACTTATTTTCAAGTTGCTTCTTACAGCAATATTTCAGAGGAATCAGACATTGATTTTACAAAAAGATTAGTTACGGAATTTGGTGTTGCAACAATACCATTATCCGTTTTTAATTCGGATTTAAAAGACAGGAAAATGATTCGTTTTTGCTTTGCTAAAGATGATAAAACATTAATTCAAGCAACAGAAAGATTATGCAAGATTTAAAAGTTACGCTTGTTCAAGCTAATCAAATTTGGGAAGATAAAGACGCTAATTTTTCCAATTATTTATGCTTAATTGAATCAATAATTGAACGCACAGATTTAGTTGTATTTCCCGAGATGTTTGATACAGGATTTTCAATGAATGTTGAATTAGCACAAGAGTGGAATTCAAACACTTCTGTTAAATTTCTAGTTGATATTGCGGTTGATAAACAATTTGCAATTTACACTTCATTGATGGTCAAAGACAATAATCATTTTTATAATAGAGGTGTTTTTGTTTATCCTTCAGGAGAAATTTCATTTTATGACAAACGAAAATCCTTTGGTTTAGGTGGAGAAGATAAATTTTACACAGCTGGGAAAACCGAAACAATTGTTAAATATAAAGATTGGAAAATCAATCTTCAAATTTGTTATGATTTACGATTTCCAGAAATTGCAAGGAATCATGAAATAAATGGTATACCAAAATATGATTTATTGTTATATGTTGCAAACTGGCCTGCAAAACGTTCAGAACATTGGAAAACGCTTTTAAAAGCTAGAGCAATTGAAAATCAAACGTGTGTTATTGGTGTAAATAGAGTAGGTCAAGATGGAAACAATTTTATATATTCCGGTAACTCAACTTCCATAGATGCGCTTGGTCTGATTGAATGTGAGTTAAAAAATGAATCAGTTTTCACCACCACTCTCTCCAAGTTGACGTTAACTAATACAAGAACAAGCCTACCTTTCTTAAAAGATTATTAGCTAGAATAATCATTAAGTAGTATATTTGAACATCATTAAAAAATCATAAAATGAAAAAACTAATACTTTCTTTATCTGTATTGGCTGTAACAGGTGTTTTTGCACAAAAAAATGCACGTATACTTAAATCTCAAGATTTAGTTAAAACAGCCCCAAAAACTTCTACGGCAATTCAGCCAATTGGTAAAATCATGACTACGTTGTGGGAGAATAATTTCTCTGATGCATCAACTTGGACAATTGACAACAATGGTCAATCAGGCGCAACTTTTGGTTGGAATATTAACGCTACATCTGTAGGTTGGTGGTCTGCAAATGGAATTAGTGCAACTGGTACTTCTGGCGGTAACAATGCTGAATTAGTAAATGGTGATCCAACGGCTTCACCAGCAACACAAGCAGTAGGTGTAACATACACAATGACAACAGCACAACCTATTAATGTTGCTGCATTGGGTGGAACTAGCCAAATATCTATACAATTCAAACAATTTGGTGCTCGTTTTAATGACTTACAAGAAATACAAATTTCAACAGATGGTACAACTTTTACAACTGTTGGAGATAATTTAGATAAAGAAGTTCTTTCTGCTTCTGGAGGTGCTCCATATCCTAATCCTGATACTAAATTAGTAAACTTAGCAACAGTTTTATCTGCAGCACCAACACAACTTTGGATTCGTTTTAGCTGGACATCTAATTTTGGTGGCGAAACAGCTCCAAATGCTTGGATTACATATGGTTGGTACATTGACGATGTGAAAATCGTTACAAATCCAAACTATGACTTATCAATCAATACAAATACTTGGGGAACAGCTGGTTTAAATTATTACCAAATTCCTACAACTCAAGTTGCTCCTATATCTTTTTCAGCAAATGTATTTAACGGTGGATTAAACAGCTTAACAAGTGCAGTTTTAAAAGCAGATGTTCTTTCTGGTGCAAATACAGTTTTTACTGGTACAAGTCCTGCAACCGCAGTACCATCAATCGATACAGCTACATTAGAAGTTTCTACTTCATTTACTCCGCCTGCTTCAGTTGCGAGTTATACATTAAAAAGAAAACTAGAATTAGGCACTTTACCAAATGGTCAAATTTTAACAGGTGCTTTAACAAATGGTGGTTCTGATTACATAACTGGAAACAACATTGCAACTACTGGTGGAACAGGAACTGGAGCAACTGTTAATATTACTGCAACTTCTACAGGCGTTGTGGCTTCAGGTTCTTTTTCACCTAACGCATTTGGCTATTCAACTGCTACAGGTGTAGCAACTACAGGTGGTGCAGGTACAGGTTTATTACTTGATATTTTAGTAGTAGGTGGTGAATTTCTTAATGTAACAGTAGCAAATGGTGGTTCTGGTTATTCAGTTGGTGATGTTGTAAACATTATTGGTGGTGACAATTCAGCAACTTATACTGTAAACTCAGTTTCAGGTGGAACAATAACTTCAGCTACAATTAACAATCCTGGAACAGGCTATACTGCTGGTGACGTATTAAACATTGTTGATGGCGCAGCTTCTTATACTGTTGCAACAGTAACAAACAATTCTCCAATAGTTGACGAAGTTGCTACTAACAACACAATTCCTGACTTAACTTTTGGTGTTACTAATTACATTTATGCACGTGATAATGGTGTATTTGCAGGAAGCGCATCAAACGGTGCAGATGGTTTTGAAGTTGGTAACTTATTTGATATTTGGGCAGATCAAGAATTAAAAGGCATAAGTGTACGTTTAGCCGGAGGAGCTAATGGTACAACAGTAGGTACTGAAGTTTATGCTAAAATTTATTCAATTGATGATGCTGGAGAATTTGCTTTCTTAGAAGAAACAGCTCCAATAATAGTTGCAAGCAATAACTTAAATACTATTTTAAATATGGTTTTATTAAACCCAGCAAATTTAGTTGCAGGTGAAACATATTTAGCAGTTGTAGGTTCATTTGATGGAGGGTTAAGAGTTTCGAATGCAGGTTCATCAGAAGAACAAACTTCATTTTTATATGATGTACCAACTGATACATGGTTCTTTACAACATCAACTCCTGTTGTTCGTTTGAATTTTGACCCAATTTTAAGTGTAAACGAAAACTCATTACAAGTTGCTAATGCTACAATTTATCCAAATCCAACTGTTTCAACTTCAACTGTTGAATTTAATTTGGTAAATGCATCTGAAGCTACAATTTCTATTACAGATTTATCTGGTAAAATTGTTTCTGAAAGAAACTTAGGACAATTGAATGCTGGTGCAAATGCAACAGAAATCAACACAACTTCTTTCAATTCAGGTGTTTACTATGTAACTATCGCTTCTAATGGAAGTTCAGTAACTAAAAAATTAATCAAGAATTAATCAAATTCTGAATTAACTTTGAAAAGCCGGTGTAAGCCGGCTTTTTTATTGAAATTATGTTTGAATTTGAGTACGGATTTATTGGGCTTTTCATCACTTGCTTTTTGGCAGCTACAGTGCTCCCTGTTGCTTCGGAATTATTTTTGGGTACCATCCTAGCCATGGGATATGACCCTGTACTATCGTTAATTATCGCTACAACAGGAAATACCCTGGGTGGTTGGCTCAATTACGGAATTGGTTACTTAGGAAAACCAGAATGGTTAATAAAAGTAGGTGCAACGAAAGAAAAAATTGAAAAATGGAAACTAATAGTCAATCAGTACGGAGTTTGGTTAGCCTTACTTTCTTGGTTGCCCTTTGTAGGTGATGTTATCGGAATTGCATTGGGATTTTTCAGAGCAAATTTATTCCTAAGTTTTTTGTTTATCGCAATTGGTAAATTCATTCGCTATGCTGTGATAATTCTTTTTTTTCTTTATTTTAAATAAGAACAGAAATTCATCTAAACAATGGTAGAAATTTCTCCGTTCTCAATTTCAAATAATTTTTTATCAATCGTTAAACCATCAAAAAGCTGTTTCATTCGAATTGGGTCGGTATCAGTGACTAAAACTTGTCCAAAATAATCGGTAGTTACCAATTCAATTAGTTTTGCGACCCGTTGATTATCGAGTTTGTCAAAAATATCATCTAAAAGCAAAACCGGTTTTGTTCCTTTGTGTCGCTTTAACCAATCATATTGAGCAATTCGCAATGAAATAAGAAAGGATTTTTGCTGTCCTTGCGATCCAAACTTTTTCACAGGATGATTTTTAATTGTGAAAATTAAATCGTCTTTATGAATGCCAACAGTTGTGTATTGAGCAAAAGCATCTTTCTTTTCTGCGTTTTTCAATTGTTCTAAAAAATCTCCATCGTTCAAGTGAGATCGATATTCTACATGAACGTTTTCAGTTTCCAAACCAATTTCATTATAGAACTTATTGAAAACGGGTATAAACTCAGAGATGAATTCTTTTCGTTTTTCAAAGATAAGTGTTCCTGTTAGCACCAATTGATGATCCCAAATATCAATCGATTCACGGTCGAATAATCGATGTTCAAACATGTTTTTTAAGAGTGCATTTCGCTGATCAAGGATTTTGCTGTATCGTTGAATTTGTTCTAGATATTCTTTGTCAATTTGCGAAAGAATACCGTCCATCCATTTTCTTCTAAGTTCACTCCCCTCAGCAATTAAATCACCATCATAAGGTGAAATAAACACAACTGGAAATTTACCAATATGTTCACTCAGTTTTTCGTATTCTTTTTTGTTGTATTTAACAACCTTTTTTGCTCCTAGTTTAAACGCACAATGAATCATATTGGTTTTGTCTTCAGTAATCCAATCACCAGTTACGGTAAAAAAAGACGCATCAAACTGAATATTTTGCCGATCAATTGTATTTAAGTAGGATTTACACATACTTAAATAATGAACAGCATCTAAAATATTCGTTTTCCCACTTCCATTCTTGCCAACAATTCCATTTATACCTTTAGAAAATTGAATTTCAAGTTCGGTAAAATTTTTGAAATTGAGTATAGAGAGGGAAGACAAATACATAAGTGCCCAAAATTATGGTTTATTTGAAAAACAAATGCTTAATTTTGGTATGCAACTTAAAATTGTATTAACACGTTTAACTCAAACCAAAACTAAAATATGTCAATTAAACATTATTTAATTCTACTTTCAATTTTTCTTTTTTCAAGTAAATCTCTATATTCTCAATTGGTAATTTCGAACCAAGGAGCTTCTGCAACTACTATTACAAGTAGTATGATAGGACCTGGGTTAACTGTTACAAACCCTGTTATTACTTGTCCTAACAATGCTTATGGAACATTTACTGGTGGTGGAACAACAAATTTAGGTATTCCTTCAGGTGTTTTATTAACAACAGGTAACGTTAGTACATTGGCCGGTAATGGTTCTGCATTTTGGAGCGTAGGAAATAATTCGAACTGTAATGATCCTCAATTGAGTACTTTAGATGTTGAAGCTACAAATGATTGTTGTATTCTAGAGTTTGATGTAGTACCTTCTTGTTCAACCTTGAGAATTCGTTTTGTTTTTGGTTCTGAAGAATATCCTGAATTTGTAAGTTCTGGATTCAATGACGCTTTTGGTTTTTTTGTTACAGGTCAAAATCCTTTAGGAGGTGTTTATACAAATACAAATATTGCAACTTTACCAAATGGTACTATTGTTAGTATCGATAATGTAAATGCAACCACAAATAATACCTTTTATGTTAATAATTCTACCGGAACAGCTGTAAAATTAGATGCTTTTACAACAATTATTACAAGTGATATTGATGTAGTTCCATGTCAATCGTATCATTTTAAATTAGCTATTGCAGATGCTGGTGATGGTGCTTTCGATTCTGCAGTTTTTATTGATTTCTTAGATTGTTCAACTTCTCTTTCTGCGACTGTTGCAACAACGCCTGTTTCTTGTGCTGGAAACGATGGAACAGCAACAGTAACAGGCATAAATGGTTTCCCTCCATATACTTATACATGGAATACAAACCCTCCTCAAACTTCTTCTTCTATTTCGGGCTTAGCACCCGGGACTTATAGTGTTGTAGTTGATGATGCAGGACCTTGTACGCCTCCAGTTATTCAGACAGTTACTGTAGCATTAAGCAACAATGTTCCTGTTATAGTAACAAACGATCCAGTAATTTGCGAGGTTGGTTCTGCAACAATTACGGCATCTAATCCTGGGTCAGGTGGGACTTATTTATGGTCCACTGGCGAGACAACGCAAAGTATAGTGGTTTCCCCAACTGTTACAACAAATTATACTGTTACTTATGATGCAGGAGCTTTATGTACAGCTACTGACACTTCAACAGTATATGTAATTACAAGATTTACTCCAACTTTTGATACTATTCCAAATTTATGTCACAATACTATTTCTCCACTTTTATCATTAAATTCTGCTGATTCAATATCAATTGCTGGAACTTGGAGCCCTGCTTTAATTGATAGCTCAATAATTGGGATTACGACTTATTCGTTTACGCCTGACCCAGGAGAATGTGCTTTTCCAACTACGATAGATATTACAGTAATTGCTCCAGACACAACCACTTTTAATCCAATTTCTGCTCTTTGTCAAGGTGCAACACCATTAACCCTTCCTTCTTCTTCGTCTAATATTCCAAGCATTACTGGAACTTGGAACTCTCCAACAATAGAAACATCAACTGCTGGAGTAACAGATTATATTTTTACCCCCGATTCTTCACAATGTGCTCTTAATGATACTTTGACAATTACAATAAAACCTACTCCTACAGTAACATTAAGCCCAAATCAAACCATTTGTCAAGGACAACAAGCAACAATCAACTCATCAGTAAGTGTTTCAGGTGGAACTTACGATTGGCAACCAGTAGATTCTACAACTGCAGATTTGACTTACTTTCCTGATTCTACAATGATTTTTTCGCTTGTCTACACTCTAAATGGTTGCCCAAGTTTAGAGGCTTTCTCTACTATAACGGTTAATCCTAATACTCCTGTTTATGGAGGTGAAGACACATTAATTTGTATCGGTGATTCAGTTCTTTTTCATGCAGTTGGAACACCAATCATTGAATGGGATGCTCCTGTAATTGATAGTGTTGCTTTTGCTCCTACTCAAACAGCAACCTATGCTGTTTACGGCACAAGTGATAATGGTTGTGTTACTGTGGATTATATTACTGTAATTGTAATCCCAACTCCAGTAATTGACCCAGGAACTCCTCCAACGGTTTGTGTTGGACAACAAGTTACTTTAAATGCTACAGGTGTTGGTCCAGGCGCAACTTATAACTGGAATTTCGGTGTAACAAATGGAGTTCCTTTCATTGCAAACCAAAACAAAGTTTACACTGTTACAGGTGTTGATCAATATGGCTGTGTTGGACAAGCGTCAATTGCAGTTACGGCTTTACCACTTCCAATAGCTGATTTTACACCAAGTACAAATTCAGGTTATGTGCCATTAAATGTGATATTTACAAACAATAGTTCTAACGCCAATAATTTTGTGTGGGATTTTGGAAATGGTTTGGATACACTAACAACGAATTATGGTAATACTTTTACCAACTACTCAATTGCTCCGCAAGATTATGTTGTTTATTTGGTTGCATCAAATGGCTATTGTACAGATACAGTTTCAAAAATCGTAAAAGCATTATTACCTCCAGAAATTACAGTTCCAAATGTATTTTCGCCAAACGATGATCAAAGTAATGACATTTTCTTTGTGACATCTCAAAATTTAGCTTCATTAGAATTATTGATTTTTAATCGTTGGGGGAATTTAATGGCAACTATAAACAGCCCACTTGGTGGCTGGGATGGTAAAACAATAGGTGGAAATGATGCGACTGAAGGTGTTTATTTCTATAAATATGTTGCAACTGGCCAAGCAGGAGAAGAAATCACAGGTCAAGGATTCTTAACTTTGGTTCGTTAACCTACTAAACGATAGCGAACTACTAGAATAATTAGGAAAATAAAACTAATAATGACCGAGAAAACAATCCAAATGTTGTTTTCTTCAATAGGTTCAATTTCTTGGTTTAATAACTGAGTTAATTCCTCTCGTTCCTTTTCGTTAGTTTGATTCAACGTTTTAATTGCTTTTTCGAGTTTCGTTATTTCTTTACTCAAATTTAATTGATTAAGTTCATCGCGTTTAAATCGTAATGCTTCTAATTCTAATTGAAGATATTCCCTTTTTCTAGCTTCAATTTGACAGCTATCCATGTATTTACTTGCTAAATCAGGACTTTCATCAACATAAAAACTTGCTAAATTATAATAAGCGTCATAAATTTTAGCAGGAATATTTTGTTTTTTCCGAATGCTTAAAATTTGCTTGAAAAGCGACAAAGCTTCAGTAGGATTCCCTTCGAAGAAGAAAATTAAAGCTTCATTGTTCAAAGCGTTTATCTTTAAGTTTAATGCATTTCCTTTTTTAGCAAATCTTAATTGTTTTTCGCAGTAAATTTTTGCTTTAGAGTAATTTCCAAGGTTCAATTGAACATCCGCAAGAACTGAATAAGCATTAGCAACAGCCTCCCATTTTTTTAACTCTTTTGCAGTAAATATATAATGGTTGAGAATAGCAGTTGCTTGTGTAAAATCCTTTTTTGCTATGAAAACCTTTGCGAGATTTACTTCAGCTAAAATGGCGTCTGTTTCTTTTGGAGATTGCGCGCCAGTTGTTAAAGATGATTTGAAATAAAATACTGCTGTTTCCAAATCTCCTTGTAGAAAGTAAGCAATTCCAAGTTCATTCAATTCTTCGCAAAGCAATTGCATATCTCCAATGGAAAGAAAGTAATTTTTTGATTCTTTCAAGAATTTAATTCCTTCATTAATTTGACCCTTACGAACCTGATAACAACCAAAAATTCGTTTGGAAACAGCCATCGAAAAAGAATTCCTATCCTCAGTCTTAGCTAATTCTGTGGCAAGAATTTGAAGGGAATCAACATCATTTCTCAAATAATATTCCCACAATTCCAGCGCTCTTTGTGTTTTTTTATCAATGGAATTTGTGCTTTTGAAAGCTTTAAAACTACTTGTCTTTTGAGCAAAACTGAATTGCAAACTAGCGCAAATAACTGTAAAAAGAACTAGAATTAGTTTTAGAAAAAGGGTATGTGATTTTTGTTGCAATTATTTGGTTTTTATTTCATTGCAAGGATAGTTAACAATAGTTACTTTTGCAACAAAATAATTAATATGTCAAATGCATTTTTCAACGTTCCGAAAGCTATAAATGAACCAATTAAAGGGTATGCTCCAGGTTCAGCAGAGCGCACATCACTTTTAAAAAAGTACGCAGAATTGTATAATCAGGAAGCTATTGATGTTCCAATGTATATTGGTTCGGAAGAAGTTCGCACTGCAACAAAAAAAGCGTTAACAGCTCCTCATGATCATAAAAAAGTGCTCGGGCATTTTAATTTTGGTGAAGCAAAACATGTCGAACAAGCTATCAATGCTGCTTTAGCCGCAAAAAAAGATTGGGCAAATTTACCTTGGGAAGAACGCGCTGCCATTTTCTTAAAAGCCGCAGATTTATTAGCTGGACCATTTAGAGATAAAATGAATGCTGCTACAATGTTGGCTCAATCAAAAAATGTTTTTCAAACAGAAATTGATGCAGCTTGCGAATTGATTGACTTTTTTAGATTTAATGTTCAATACATGACTCAAATCTACAAAGAGCAACCAAAATCACTACCTGGAATGTGGAATCGTTTGGAATATCGCCCTTTAGAAGGTTTTGTTTTTGCAATCACTCCTTTTAATTTTACTTCTATTGCAGCTAATTTATGCGCTGCCCCAGCAATGATGGGGAATGTAGTAGTTTGGAAACCAGCAGATTCACAAATTTATTCTGCACAAGTAATTATGGAATTGTTTAAAGCGGCAGGAGTTCCGGATGGAGTTATCAATATGGTGACTGTTGATGGACCAGTTGCTGGTGATGTTGTTTTCCAACACAAAGCTTTTGCAGGATTACATTTTACAGGTTCTACGGGTGTTTTTCGACACTTATGGAAAGAAATAGGAACGAATTTAGATAAATACAGAACCTACCCACGTATTGTTGGAGAAACAGGTGGAAAAGATTTTATAATCGCACACAAATCTGCTGTTCCTGCTGAAGTTGCAACTGCAATGGCACGTGGCGCATTTGAATTCCAAGGACAAAAATGTTCTGCAGCATCTAGAGCTTATATTCCAAGTAATATTTGGCCTGAAGTTAAACGCATTTTTGTAGAACAAGTAAATTCTTTTAAAATGGGAACTCCAGACGACACTTCTAATTTTGTGAATGCAGTCATTGACGAACGAGCTTTTGATAAAATCGCTGGTTACATCGATTATATTAAAACACAAGCTGATGCTGAAATCATTACGGGTGGAAATTATGATAAATCAACTGGCTATTTCATTGAACCTACAACTGTTGTGACAACGAATCCAAAATTCAGAACAATGTGTGAAGAGATTTTTGGTCCAGTTTTAACAGTTTATGTCTATGATTCAGAGCAGTTTGAAGAAACATTAGATTTATTGGATGAAACTTCGGAATACGCATTAACGGGTTCTATTTTATCGCAAGATCGTTATGCAATTAATTTAGCTACTCGTAAATTAGAACACGCTGCTGGAAATTTCTACATCAACGATAAACCAACAGGAGCTGTCGTAGGACAACAACCATTTGGTGGTGCAAGAGGTTCAGGTACAAACGATAAAGCGGGTGCAATGATGAACTTATTACGTTGGACATCGGCGAGAACAATTAAAGAAACATTTGTTCCACCTACCGATTATAAATATCCGTTTTTGGGATAAGAATTAGATTCGCATTTTATTAAATCCTGCAAATTTGTTTCTTTTAGTTTGCGGGATTTTTTATGCCAAAATATCTAATGAAACCTTAATTTTGTGTGTTGATTTTAACCACTTCACAAGCTAAATGCGCAAACAAACAAATCTTCTTTTTTACATTCTTAGCATTTATGTAGTGCTTCAATTTTCTTGGTGGGGTTTTCACTTAATTCAGTTGAGTTTAGAGCTTGAACCTGCGACAAACAAGCTTAATCGCCGTGTTTTGATGATCATTGGCGAAGGTTCCGTTTTTTTTATCTTGTTGATTTTGGGTTTGATGCGCATCCGAAATACGATTCGCAAAGAAATGGAATTGTCTGCTCGTCAGTCTAATTTTCTACTTTCTGTCACCCACGAGTTAAAAACACCAATAGCTTCTACGAAATTGTTTCTACAAACGCTTAAACGACAAAATTTACCAGAAGAAAAACGCATTGATTTAACTCAAAAAGCAATTGAAGAAAACACGCGTTTGGAACAATTGATTGAAAATATTTTAAACGCAACACGTATAGAGAACAAAGCGCTAAAACCAATTTTAACAGAATTTCAATTCTCAGATTTTGCCCAACAAATAGTAGATCGTTTCCACAAACGAACGATAAAACCATTCATCGAACTGGATTTGAAAAACGATGCGATGATTCACGCAGACCAATTTCTTTTAGAAACGATTCTCACAAATTTGATAGAAAACGCAATTAAATACGCAGGTGAAAACGGAGGAATAAAAGTTTACGCTAAAGCAACAGCGAAAAGTTTTGTTTTTGGGGTTCAAGATGCAGGTCCTGGAATTGTTGCAGTTGAACAAAAAAATATTTTTGAAAAGTTTTATCGTGTCGGAAATGAAGACACTCGAACGAATAAAGGAAGCGGATT
>Ga0247844_1005462_pt1 | contig 16197 bp, 10 predicted proteins | sample LaCtaG_FD_192421 | JGI IMG/M metagenome (GOLD analysis project Ga0247844, IMG submission 192421) | Freshwater microbial communities from meromictic Lake La Cruz, Castile-La Mancha, Spain - LaCruzMarch201714.5m_1 | ecosystem: Environmental > Aquatic > Freshwater > Lake | place: Spain: Castile-La... | reverse complement strand
AGCGGAAGGCGTCGGCCATAGCCGGTCGTGCCATGAAGGCATTTTCAGGTTTCCGTGACGGCCTGGCGTTTGCCTTTGCTCCACCAGCGGTTCTTGAACTGGGAGTGGCAAACGGTTTTGACATGCAACTTCAGGATCGCGGTGGCCTGGGACATGAAAAGCTTATGGATGCTCGCAATCAACTGCTCGGCATGGCTCGGAAAAACCCTACACTGATCGCAGTGCGACCGAATGGCCAGGATGATTCACCCCAGTTCAAACTTGATATAGATGATGTGCGCGCCGGTGCCCAGTGGGTATCGCTGGCGGAAATCAACAGTGTCCTGTCAACTGCGTGGGGAAGTTCGTATGTTAATGATTTCATCCAAAATGGTCGGGTCAAGAAGGTTTATCTTCAATCTGATCCCCGCTTCCGGATGCTGCCGGAGGATATTTATCGCTGGTATGTGAGCAACAAAAACGGCGACATGGTACCATTTTCAGCTTTTGCCACCCCACGATGGCAGTACGGCTCGCCTCGTCTGGAGCGCTATAATGGTATTTCATCCGTAGAGATACTGGGGCAGGCAGCACCAGGGATAAGCACCGGCGAGGCGATGAAGGAGATGGAAGAGATGGCGGCCCAATTGCCGGCCGGAATCGGCTATGAATGGACCGGCCTCTCCTACGAGGAAAAAAATGCCGGTGCCCAGGCGCCGGCACTCTATGCAATTTCCCTGCTGGTGGTTTTTCTTGCCGTTGCGGCGCTGTACGAGAGTTGGTCCATTCCATTTGTCAACCTGCTGATGCTGCCGCTTGGCCTTGTCGGAGCGGTCATGGCGGTTAAACTCCGGATGCTGCCCAACGACGTCTACCTCCAGATCGGCCTGCTCACCACGGTGGGGCTTTCCACCAAAAATGCCATTCTGATTATCCAGTTCATCAAAGAGCAGATGAAGGAGGGGCACGAACTGGTTGAAGCAACTTTATCGGCAATAAAGATTAGGCTCCGCCCGGTTATTATGACCTCGCTGGCGTTCTTTTTCGGCACTCTACCGCTGGCTCTTACAAAGGGTGCGGGGGCAGCGGCGCAGAATGCGATTGGCACCGCCGTCACCGGCGGCCTGCTCTCTGCCACCTTTATCGACCTGATCTTTATTCCGTTTTTCTTCGTGCTGGTATCGCGAATGTTCGCGAAGAAGGCGCAAAAAGCAGCATCCTGATGAGTCATGAGCGGCCTGAAAATCTGCTGAAATGGCTCCAGTCGCAACCGTCTCTAGGCGAACTTGATGAAAAATTCCCTGGTCTGCGGGAGAGCGTACGACTGGAAATTGCTGAAATAATAGCTACAGGATCAACAGCCGGATTGCCGGAGTACCTCAAACGGATGCAGCAGGCAGAGCGGGTATTGAAGAAGAAGTTTAGCTGCAGCCACGGCGATAGTAAGATAGCGGCCACTTTGGTGGAACAGATTGCACGTACCCGGGTGGCTCATCTGATCATAAAGCAGCATCTGATTTCCGAGGCAACCGGGGTGGAAAAGGGGAAGGTACGCTTTAACCATATCAACGCTTACCTTGCCCAGAAGCTCCTTTTTGTCGACGGACTGGAACGCAAGCCGGTATCGCTGTTCTGGTTCCGCCTTGTCTGGCCGCTAATATGGCAGAGACGGCTCCTCATGCCGCTGGTTCAGCCGAAGGGGATTTACTGCTTCTATTCCGGAGAACTGATCTCAGAACTTGCCGCGCTGATCGGGAGGCGCACCTGTCTGGAAATAGCTGCGGGGGATGGTACGCTAACAAGGTTTCTGGCTGATCGGGGCGTTGCCGTCACCGCTACTGATGATCATAGCTGGACGCATGAGGTCAGCTATCCGGACTTTGTGCTGAAACAGAATGCTCAGGATGCACTCCGGGAGCATGCACCCGAGGTGGTGCTTTGCTCTTGGCCACCGGCTGGCAATGCCTTTGAACATCATCTGTTCAGGACAAAAAGTGTGCAGATGTATATTGTTATCAGTAGCAGGCACCGGTTTGCCGCCGGAAACTGGGACGTCTACAACTCACAGTCAACCTTCGAGTTTACGGAGGATACCCGGCTAAGCCGACTGGTGCTGCCGCCGGAACTGGATGCGGCGGTGTATATTTTTAGAAGAAAATAGGTCAGGCGCTTAGTCTCTTACGACTTGAGTCTTTACAAAACATGATCAAACCTTCAACATCAAAAACATGGAACGTGGATCAAATCTGAAAAACTGGAATAATGAGATTTATTCATCTGGTAATCCGCCTTTATCCGTTCAATCCGCCTTTTCCGCGTTCTATTGCATCTGATTTACCGACGCCGTTGGCTTGCCCTCGGTGCAATAGCCAGCATTACAGCACATTCCGGCAGGGCAACCCCGCCGGGATTGCTCATAACGGTAATATTGTAATTTATAAATCCCCTTAAAGATAATCGATTCAATCCATTACTCTGGAAAGGAAACACATCTTGAAGATACTTGTTACCGGCGCGGCCGGTTTTATCGGTTTTCACCTCGTACAGCGGCTGCTGGCGCTCGGGCATCAGGTAACCGGCTTTGATAATCTGAACGACTACTACGATGTCTCCCTTAAAGAGGCTCGTCTTACGATTCTTAACGCTCTGGACGGCTTTGTCTTTGTCCGTGGCGGTTTGGAGATTCGCTCATCTGTCGAAAACCTTTTTGAGACTGGGCAGTTCGACTACGTCATCAATCTCGGTGCCCAGGCAGGAGTGCGATACTCTCTGCAGAACCCTCATGCCTATATCGAGAGTAATATGAGTGGTTTTCTTAATATTCTTGAGGGATGCCGCCATATGAAGGTCAAACATCTCGTATATGCCTCATCAAGCTCCGTGTACGGCGCAAACGCAACGGTGCCGTTTTCCGAACATCACTCCGTTGATCATCCGGTATCACTCTACGCTGCCACAAAAAAATCCAACGAACTGATGGCTCATACCTACTCGCACCTGTTCTCCTTGCCAACTACCGGTTTACGATTTTTTACCGTTTATGGTCCCTGGGGGCGACCCGACATGGCATATTTCTCCTTTACCAAAGCGATTCTGGAAGGGCGCAGTATCGACGTCTACAACCATGGCCGGATGCAGCGCGACTTCACCTACATTGATGATATCATTGAAGGGGTGGTGCGGATCATGGAGCACATTCCGGAGCCGAACTCATCCTGGAGCCCGGAAAAGCCTGATCCGGCAACGAGCTCGGCTCCGTATCGCTTGTATAACATCGGAAACTATCAACCGGTTGAGCTTGGGCGTTTTATTGAAGTGTTGGAAGAGTGCCTCGGAAAAAAAGCGATAAAAAATCTTCTTCCGATGCAGCCTGGCGAACTGTTTGTTACCTGCGCTGATGTCGCTGATTTAGCAGATGCGGTTGGATTCCGTCCCGGCACAAGCATCGAAGACGGCATTGCCCGTTTTGTCGACTGGTACCGTGGTTATTTCCTCCGATCTTGAGCGACAGCTTTATTTGAAAAGAGGATTTTACCTCATATAAGGTAGAGTGTGTCGTGTATGAGGTGGTTAAGGCACTAGCCATGATTCTAACTCTGGATGCCAAAGCCAGTAAATACTGATGGTTACAATTTATTCAGTTATTGGCACGGCATCTGCAGTAACCAAATCAAACACATTCCCTTTGGAGGTATTACCAATGAAAAAAGTTCTGTCCACAATCGTAGCCGCACTCGTAGCTGTTTCCTTCTCCGCTGTTGTATTTGCTGCTGATGCTGCCAAGCCTGCTGCTGCTCCTGCTGCTCCTGCTGAAGCTGCTGCTCCTGCTGCTGACGCCAAAAAAGAAGCTAAGCCTGCTAAAAAAGCAAAGAAGAAAAAAGCTGCCAAGAAAGACGCTGCTGCTCCTGCTGACGCTCCTGCTGCTGACAAAAAGATGTAATTCGCTATTAGCGAACAACAAAAAAGCCGCATCGAAAGATGCGGCTTTTTTGTGCCCAATATTTGATATTATTGACAAATTACTGTTTTCGTGTTCCGGGGTGTTGCAGAATAAATCGATTACTCTTTTTTATCGCTTGGCTTTATCTCAATCTCATCCTTGCCATCAGAAGCTTTTTTAAAGTTGCGGATACTTTTACCAAGAGCCCCGCCTATTTCAGGGAGTTTTCCCGCCCCAAAAACAATCAGGACTATAACCATTATGACGATCAGCTCCGGCATACCAAAACCAAACATTGTGACCTCCTCTGCTACATGTCTTTACATTTAAGGCACTATCTCATTGAACCAGAAAAAAATCAAGCGCTGTTGACTTGGTTCAAAGCAACTGATCAGTATTTCTGGTCGGCGTAATCAACCCAGCCACCGGCCAGAACCAGTGCCCTGTCGAACGGAGAGATTTCGAAACTGAAGCGCTTCTGCTTGCCGCCGCCATTCATGATCAGAACGCCTGCCTCAATATCGATGCTAATCGCCGCATCGTCATCGTCCGAGTGCGAGAAAATCAGGTCAAGATCCGCCTTGGGGAGTTCAATGGCCGCCATGCCGCAGTTGAACATATTCTGGCGGAAGATTCGTGCGAAGGATTCGGCAATCACGGCGGTAATGCCGTTGACTTCAAATACCCATGGCGCGTGTTCGCGGGATGAACCGCAGCCAAAATTGGCTCGCGAGACAATCACCCGTGCATTACGGCACTTTGCCCCCGCCGGATCGAAACCTGGCAGCTTGAGGTCTTCAAGGATATAGGGCTTAAGATCTTCTTTGGTTATTTCGGTCAGATATTTGGCCGGGATGATCTCGTCGGTATTGATGTCGCTGCGGTCAAGAAAGAGGACTGGGCCTCCGAATGCTTTCATATATAAATCTCCTTTTAAGAATTACAGATATTTCCTCGGATCGGCGATCACTCCTTCAATGGCGCTGGCCGCCGCTGTGGCAGGTGACATCAGATGCACCATGCCCCCTTTGCCCATGCGTCCCATGAAGTTGCGGTTGGTGGTCGACGCACAGACTTCGCCATCGGCGAGAACACCGTTACTCATCCCCAGGCAGGCACCGCAGGTCGGGTTGGTAACACAGAAACCGGCCGCCATGAAAATATCGATCAGTCCCTCATTCATGGCCTCTCGCTGGATTTTGGGTGTGGCTGGCGAGAGTATGGCGCGCACATTCGGCGCAATTTTTTTCCCTTTCAGTATGCCTGCGGCGATGCGGAGATCTTCCAAGCGACCGTTTGTGCAGGAGCCGATGTAGATCTGATCGAGTCTGGAGCCGACCAACTCTGATACGGTTTTAACCTGATCCGGTTTGTAGCCAAAAGTAATGGTGGGCTCAAGGTTTGTGACATCAATTTCAATTATCTGCTCATAGTCGGCGTCGGAATCGGCCCGCCATTGCGCATAATCGGCCAGTGCCGCTTCCTTGTCGGCAAACTCTCCCTGGATAAACGGCCAGAGGTAGTCAACGGTTGTCATGTCCGGCTGGCAGATCCCGGAAGTACCGCCCGCTTCAATAGCCATGTTGCAAAGCGTCATGCGTGATTCCATGGTCATCGTGTCAACAACCGCTCCGTGAAACTCCATGACCCGGTCGGTAGCACCGTTAACACCGATTTTTCCGATGATATGCAAAATGACATCCTTGGCGTAGACACCCTTGGAGAGCGCGCCGGTAACATTGAATTTGATCGTCTTTGGCTGGCGGAAGGCGCAGACACCTTTCAGGATGCCGACTTCGAGATCGGTTGTGCCGATACCGGCGGCAAAAGCGCCGAAAGCCCCATGAGTACAGGTGTGGGAGTCCCCCATGATGACCGTATAGCCGGGACGGATGAAGCCGCGCTCCGGGAAGAGGGCGTGACAGACGCCGTTGGCGCCGATATCAAAGAAGTCCCTGATGCCATGCCGCCGCGCCCAGTCCCGCAGAATCTTCGCCTGAGTAGCGGTTTTACTGTCCTTGCTCGGGGTGACATGATCGATAACCGCTTTGATCCTGGTCGGATCAAAAACGCGATCCTTACCACGCCGTATCAGGTCGTCAATAGCAATCGGTGTGGTGATCTCATGACAGAGCACAGCATCTAGGCGCAGCACTTTTGTGCCGGGAAAAGGCTCGTTCACCAGATGAGCATCAAATATTTTTTCTGCCGTAGTTTTACCCATTGTTCAACCTCGCTTGATTCAGAATTGGCTTCTTGTAGCATAACTGTCACTAAAAAGCCACCGGTGAACTTATTTTTGATTCCGTGCAACATATTATCCAGAGAGCTGCAGATAATAATGTAATGAACAAATAATTAATTGACAGCTCCAAAGGGACAGGTTATCAATCTTTTACACTTAAATTGTGAGGTACTCTACATGCTTTTACACCGCCGTCTTTCAGTTTTACTCGTCGCCGCAATGCTGCTTATATTTACATCCGAAGTAAATGCAGCCTCCTCGGGATTGCTCCCCGATACCCCACCTCGTGTATCCCTCGCGCTACAGGGTTTCAGCGGCATCTTGAATACCCCCACCGGGCACGTTCAGGAGTTGGGTACTCTGGCGTTGTTGTATAGCAACCAGAAGGATGTTTTCGGACAAACTACACCATCCAGGCAGGATAATTACATGGTTTCCATCGGATTATTTAATTTTGCTGAAATCGGTGGCCGTTTGAGCGAGGCAGCACCTGGCATTGCCCGTGATCTGTCGGCAAACGCCAAAATTACATCAGCTCCACTTACGACTCAGCTTCCCTTTAAACCGGTTCTCGCTCTGGGAATTCAGGACATAGGGGGTGGGGCGACATTTTTACGTACCACCTATCTGGCAGCTTCTGCTGATCCTTTTTCCTGGTTGCGTGTCTCGGGTGGCTACGGTCGGGGTCCAGACCGGATGGAGGGGGCTTTTGGCGGCGTTGAACTGAAAGCCCATGAGTGGGTCTCCCTGATGGGGGAGTATGATACCAAAGACACCAATATCGGTATCCGTCTGATTGCGCCGTCTCTTCCCAACATACCGGCCAGTCTCACCTTGACCGCAAAATCATCTCTCAACGAAACCTCCAGTTTTGATCTCGCCTTTGGCTTGACTCTGCCCCTTGATATGAAAAAATCAGCATCTCCTCCCCTAAAGCAGAGCCGGGAAGAGAATGTACCTGACAAGTCTGAGAGTGGAGCTGCAGTTACTCTGTTTGAGGAGCCGACCGCTTCGCTTCCTTCTCACCCTGCAATTTCAGTGGATGCCCAACTCTCGGCGATCCGCACGCGTCTGATTGCTGCCGGATTCGCCAACGTGCGCGTTGGTCAGATGGGTGGAACGGAGCTGGTGGTTGAGTACGAGAATGTGCGCTATAACCATAATGAACTTGATGCCATGGGGATTGTCGCCGGCATAGCATCCGCAGCCAAACTGAAAGGATTTGAAGCGCTCTGGATGGTGGTAAAGCGTAAGGGGCTGCGTATAATGATCGTGAGTACCTCTCTCAAAGAGTTGCGAGAGTGGCTCGACAAGCCTGGAACGACTGGGGCTCCTCATCTAAATGTTAGCTACGACACATCCCCTGTCGATGCTGCGCGCTTCATTGAGGGAGACAGTAATCCAGACTGGCTGCGTCCCTCTATAACCCTCTATCCCGGGCTGAAAACATTTGTTGGTACTGAGGTTGGGGTTTTTGATTACCAGTTGTCTGTCAAGCCTGATCTACAGGTAACGGCTTGGAAGGGGGCGGTATTGAATGCGCGTTGGGATATACCGGTCTCCTGGAGCCACAATTTTGAAGACGGCCAAGCATTTGCGTATGCCCGTAACAATACTATGATGGAGCGATTGATGCTGTTTCAGGGGATCAACCTTGCACCCGGCCTTATTGCCAACCTCGGCGCGGGGATGATTCTGCATAATATTAACGGCACCCTTAACGAACTTGTTTGGAGCCCAGGAAGCGGTATGCATCGCTTCCGTGTCTCCCAAGCCCTTGCCCGCAGTAGTGATACCCATGAAGACACAAAAGTCCTGCTCGGTTCCTATCGCCTGTACTTAGCGCCGCTGGATCTTTTTCTTGAGGGGACAGCCGGTAAATTTTGGGGACAGGATACCGGTGCGCTTCTCTCGTTTAAGCGTTATTTCGGAGATACGGCAATAGATCTTTATTACAAAAATACCGAGACTCCTGAAAACAAACGCTGGCAGGCGGCAGGGTTGGCGATCAGTTTTCCGCTTACACCACGTCGCGACATGAAACGGTCTCCACTGCAGGTTCGGGGTACAGAGGAGTGGGGTTACAGCCAGGAGACGGTGCTTGCCATTGGCGACCAGCAGACTAACGATACCATCTCTATGGCTCTCGGCGTCAATCCACTGCCATCTACAAGCATTTACCGTTCGTACCTGAACCGTGATCGGTTGAATGAGGAGTACATTCAGGCGCACAGGCAAAGGCTGAAAGATGCATGGGTGAATTTTCAGGAAGACCTGGATAATCCACTGCCGAAATTCTGATTACACTGTAGATTTTAAGGCAAGTCCCCCTTAATCCCCCTTTATACCTGCGAACAGCAGTAAAATAAGGTTTTTGTAGATGGGGCTACGTACAAAGCAATATATTCTATCGATCCCGGTGTTATAAAACGCCGGCCCACCTTCGGTCAGTCACTCTGCGAAGTAATATACTACCGGGTGCCCGTTCATATTAGAGGCACTGCTTGAGTATGCCGTCGTCATGCATCATATCGGTACACTCTTCTGATAGGTGAAAAAAATAGCAAAGCCCGCTATTGCGGGCTTTGCTATTTTTATTGATGAAAAAATGTTATCCGGCTTCAGCTATTAGAAGCCGCTGCCACCACTGCCACCTGTGCCTGTTTTGGTTGATGTAGGCAGTGGGCCGACTAGAGCTGCAGCTACTGCTGTTACTGCGGTTGAGGCTGCACTATTCGCTTGAGTGATCACAGCAGCTGGAACCGCTGCAGCCGTTAGGGCAGCTGATATGGCAGTAGTAACGTTAGCTGAAGTGCTTAGAGTAGTCGGCGTGATTTTCGCAACTTCAGCGATTAAAGAAGTAAGCAACGCCCCAACAAAAGACTTTGAACTAGCATTGTTGTTGACAGTAGCAATCGCTTGCCCAACAGCTTCATTCAAAGCCAACAACGCCGCATTAGCAGTCGTTTTCTCTGACAGATCAACGGTCAGATTGATAGTCGCCTTTAGAGCGGCAAGATTAGCCGCAGCAGTAGTAGCAGCAGCACTACCGGGAGCAGCAGCGGCAACGGCTTCTGTTGCAACCTGAACAAGTGTAGAAAGCGGTGTGACTTGAGTAACGCCAACAGGGGCTTTCATATCCGGGGCAGCAACATCGACTGATGACCCAACAGTCCTATACCAGCCACCGGTAGAAGTAAATGGACCTGTACCGGCAACCGTGTAACTTCCAGTTGAAGTTGTAGTGGCTTTGGCGCCATTAGCGGCCGTAACTGTTGCAAGACTCACGGGACCTTTCACAACCTTACCTGTAGACGATGGAATCGTAGCAACGTCGTCACTACCACAGCCACCAACCACCAACAATCCAAACATCACCAATCCAGCACCAAGCATTTTAAAATTTGTTTTCATACGTTTTTCCCCCTGTGTGAGTTTAGCTACTTATAAGCAGCTATTTTATTTTCAGCAATAGTGCGGCCAAAATACACAACAAAATAGGTCGTGTCAAGTCATCATTTTATTCTAATATCATTTTTTATCTTTTTTTATTCTTTAGGCTTCAACCACGCCTCCCTCAGGCACCCAGGAGGGCTATTTATATGACTTTCGTTCAACCGATCCTGATTCAGAATGATCTATTCAGAGAGGTAGATGGTTGTGAAGTACCTGCCAGTGCGTAGCTGTGGAGTGTGTTCATACCATTGTCGTCTATAAGGGCAGTCTCATGGGTATATGACCATGACTCGGTGCCGCGTAGTTTAAGCTTGGCAACAGGCTTCATGTCACGGCGCGGAGTAAGCGGGAAGCTGAACTGAATACCAACAGCCTGCCACTTTATTTACGCAAGTTGATAATTTTACCCCTATTTCCGGAAACATCCGGAAAGAGATCAGATCTAACCCTCTGAAATGCCACAGGAGCTTCGCCTTTAAATGTGTAGGCCGGTTTAAATTCGGGGATAAAGCGTATCAGCGAGGCGATAACATCAGCCACACAGTTGGCTCGTGCCGCAGCAAAAAGTGTATCCAGCTCTTTTTTCAACAGGGAACTATCAATTCGAACCGGCGATAGCGCCTTGATTTTGTTATGAGATGTCGGGACAACCCCCTCACCCTCGATGAGCAGCTCCTCAAAGAGCTTTTCGCCTGGACGAAGGCCAGTAAAAACGATGTCAATTTCTTCATATGGGACGAATCCGGAAAGACGTATCAGCTCTTCGGCCAGATCCAGGATCCGCACAGGTTCACCCATATCCAGCAGCATGATGTCCCCTGCCGGCTTCATACTTCCGGCCTGTAGCACCAACTGGGTTGCCTCGGGTATGGTCATGAAATATCGGATAACTCTCTTATCGGTCACGGTCACCGGCCCACTCTTGGCAATCTGGGACTTGAAGAGCGGGATCACGCTGCCGTTGCTCCCCAGCACGTTACCGAAGCGGACTGTGGTGAACTTGGTTGAGCTTGTCAGCGCAAGCTCCTGGATGTAAATCTCTGCCGCCCTTTTTGTCGCTCCCATAACGTTGGTTGGATTGACAGCCTTGTCGGTGGAGATCATCACGAAGTTGCGCGCACGAAAACGGTGTGCGGCATCCGCGATATTTTTGGTGCCGAAGACGTTGTTGAGAACAGCCTGAGCAGGATTATACTCCATCATCGGCACATGCTTGTAGGCCGCAGCGTGGAACACCACCTCGGGGGAAAACTCCGCAAATATCGCCTCAATCCCCTCCCGGTCACGAACATCGGCAATCAGAGGTAGGATCATCATATCCGGAAATTTTGTGACAAGCTCTTTTTCGATCTCGTAGAGCGGCGTCTCTGACTGATCCAGCAGCAGCAGCTTTCCGGGTCTGAACTGGATTATCTGCCGACATATCTCACTGCCGATGCTGCCGCCAGCGCCGGTTACCAGCACTCGTTTCCCGGTCAGATAGCTTCCTATTTCAGCCCGATCAAGCATTATCGGGTCACGCCCCAGCAGATCTTCGATCTCCACATTTTTTATCTGTGAAATCGTCAGTGTGCCGTCTATCATTTCGCCTATGCTCGGCAGAATTTTGTACTTTATGTTGGCGTTTTTGCACGAATCCACAATGCTGCGTATGATCCTGCTACCAGCAGACGGCATGGCGATAATCACGTCCTCGATATCATTGCCAAGTATCAAACTTTTTAGTTGTTGCGTACTCCCCAGCACCGGAACCCCATGCAGTTTCATCCCCTTTTTCTGCTGATCGTCATCTACCATGCCAACAACATTGTAAGATTGCTGTGGCTGGCGCCTGATCTCTTTTAAAAGCAGGCTCCCCGCCTCCCCGGCACCGATTATAAGTGTGCGCGGCCCGCCATAGCTTTTATTAATTATGTATGTTTCGCGATATAGCCGCCAGATCAGACGGCTTCCAGCAATAAGTACGAAAAGCAGGATGGCGTCAAGCAGGAATATCGAATGCTGAACAGGATTGAAATGCCTGATATAAAGTACTGCAAATACCGAGAGTAACGAAGCAAAGGTTGTCCCTTTCAGCAATTCAATAGCATCCTGCAGTGAGGCATAACGCCAGAGGCTGTTGTAAAAACCGAGCGTGATAAAAACCAGCGGCTTTACCACAAGCACTACGAACAGACATTCCCAGAAAAGTTTCATCTCCCCGGGCGGTATCGAAAAGTCGAAGCGGAGCAGAAATGCCATAGAGATGGCAACGGCGACAATGATAATATCGCAGAAAAAGACTGAAAAGCGTCGTTTAGCAAACATGCTGGATTACCTCAGTTTTTATTATAATGTCTCTATTTAAAACCCAAAATAATGGTTCCGGCTGATAGCGCAATATTCGCCAGAATAGAGGTTATGTCCTTGATTTCCCGCATCCAGGCGGTTTTTTCAATTCTCTGCGGAACGACAATCGTATCTCCTGAGTCGACACTGCGGGAAAGAAAACTGTTATAAGAGAGAAACGAGCGGGATTGTTTTTTACTGAATACGCTTCCATCAGCTTTCACTAGATATACTTCATCTTCATCGCCGGTACTGTTTGCTCCACCAACGTGATCCAGATAATGGCGTACATCATGTCCCTTCACATAAACTGCGGCCGTCGGGTTGTATACATGGCCTAAAACATTTACGCTGAATGGGTCAGGAGGAATATTGAGTTCATCGCCTCCTACAAGTTCAACATCAGCAGCGGAGCCGACAAGGCCTTCGGGAGTTGAAAGACCAATGACCATTCGCCCCTCGGCTTTTTTTGTTCTAAGAAGCGTTATTGAGCGCTGAAGCCCCTCCAAAGCCGCTTTTGTGGCATCAAGCTCCTCTTTGCTCAATGCAGCTGACATACTGGCGGTTTGCTTTGCAAGTAGCTCCTCTTCAGCACGATCAAGGATTTCCTCCATCCTTAATTGCTGCTGTTTACGGACTGTTTCGCGGGTGAATTTTGCTCCTCTAGGATATGCTTTATCTGAAAAGCCACCAGCCCTTGAAATAACTGAGCTGAGCCGTTCACCCTTATAAATCGGGTATATACCCGGAAAAACAAATTCGCCTGAAAGCATTACATAGCGCTCCTTTATGTCGTTCCAGTTGGGGATACGGCGCACAGTCAATTCGTCAAAGGGGTGCAGGGTGATGTTATGTTCAGGGTTGGCTTTCAATACCTCTTCCAGGTTTATGACGATCGATTGTGACTGAGCTTTTTCATTTTGAATACTCAGGCGGTTGATTTCAGCATTCTTCAAATAAGCATTGTTCTTTGGGTTGCCGGCTTGAAGCAGCAGATCTCGCACCCTCATATTGGTGAAGTAGCGATATTCACCAGGTCTTTGCACTTCACCATTGACACTCACCTTGGGCATTTCCTCCATATCCCATCGTGAAAAAATCCGGACAGTATCCAATTCCTGAAGCTCAAGGTCATATCGCTGATCCCCCGTTATTGCTTTAGCGGGGTTAAAAATGATTTTTTCCGGGTGAAAATCGGGGGGGAAAAGACGGGTTATCTCCCCCGCTTCGCGGTAGTATTCCGGCAGTGTATTATCAGGAAGCAGCAGGCTGCTGATGCGCATACCCGTCTTGAAGGCATATTCACCGGGGCGGAGTACATAACCCATCAAGCGCACCTTATCGCGCATGAGATTGTCTATGGGGAAAATTTTTACAAGATCAAGATCACGGACTGGAATCGAACCAGCCACATTTTCCGAACCACGCTCGCCACTTTTGGAGTCGAGATTAAAATCGTCGACCGTTTTACGATCATGAGCGGTAACCCGCGAAATCTGAACTCTCTGCAGGTGGCCAGTTGGGAGCATACCGCCAGCCAGTTTCAGCAGATCCTTGAGAGTATTCTCTTCTCTTAATTCATAAATAGCAGGCCTTTTGACACTGCCAGTTATCCCGACAGTAGGACCGATAGTCGGCACGAAGACAGTGTCGCCAGATTGAAGGCGGATGTCACGACTCTTATCACCATTAAGGAAGAAATCGTAGAGATCGATCGTTTCAACAATCTTGCCGCTGCGCCGGATTGTTATGTTACGCAGGCTACCTGCTTTCAGTGGACCACCAGCGGCCGAAAGGGCATTGATCACGGTGGAGAGCGCGCTCACATTATAGTCGCCCGGATTATTCACTTCACCGACGACGTAGACTTTGATGACTTTCAATCTGCCCATGGTAACGTTAATATCAAAGTCACGATACACTTTGGCAAGGGCGCTACGGATCAATGTCGGCAGTCGCTCAATAGAGACCCCCCACACCTTGAGCGGGCCGACTCGCGGGAGCTGAATTTCACCGTTACGATTTATCCCGAGCGGAAAGGTTCCTTCAAGACTACCCCAGGCAGAGAGTATTACAGTGTCACCAGGGCCTACCGTATAGTCGGGACCTACTGGAATGTCCATCTGGGGCGCGAAGGAGTCACCCGCCAGGCGAAAAAAACTGTAGCCGAACTGACGTAACGGAACCGGCTGGAACACTTGAGGTTTGGCCTTTTCAGTCACAACGTTGCGATCAAGGAGTGCTTTTTCTATTGCAGACGGTGGCTGATCATATAAATCCATGTTTACTGGCGGAGTAGCAACAGCTTTACCCTGAGTAACCACAGGTTTCCCCGGGGGAGTAAATTGATTCCCCGGGGGAGTAAATTGATTCCCCGGGGGAGTAAATTGATTCTCTGGAGGAGTGAATTGATTCCCCTGAGGAGTGAATTGATTCCCCTGAGGAGTGAATTGATTCCCCTGAGGAGTGAATTGATTCCCCTGAGGAGTGAATTGATTCCCCTGAGGAGTGAATTGATTCCAAGGAGGAGTGAATTGATTCCCCTGAGGAGTGAATTGATTCCCCTGAGGAGTGAATTGATTCCCCTGAGGAGTGAATTGATTCCAAGGAGTAGTGTCGGGATTCATCTGTTGGTCTGTTGGCGCAGTTCCTGCAAAACCCGATGGCCTGGTGCCCATACCGGAAGTAGCCACGCATCCCCACGTGGTTGCTAAATAACCTTCAGGGCAAGGGATGAATTCCGGATAATCGGCAACTGAAGGTGCAGCCGCCGATGGAGCTGAAACGGCCGCCGCTTCGACGAAGCCCGGATGTGCCAGCAGACACGAACCGAACAGCAGAAACAGAGCCTTGTTAACGATTGCCTTAATCATTACTACTCCTTTCAAATTACATTTTGAAGCTTAACATACGCTGTAACCTGACCTGTATAGCACATCCTTGCCAGAGAATAAAGCAGGTTGAAGAAGTGGAGGTTAAAGGTTGAAGGTTAAAAGTTCTTTGCAGAAAGAGCCTCAAAGAAGGCGTAACAGAGCCTGGCATCTTTAGAAATCTCTGTAAGGCGGAAGGTGTGTGCCTGCCACTTTGAAAAATCAACATCGGAACCTGTATTCTTCATGTTCCAGTACCCCATGGACCATTGGTCGAAAAGGCGCTGTTCATTTACAGTACGCAATATTATCCTGAAATCTGAATGGCGCTTGTCCACTGCAATCTTTTCCAGCAGGCTGTCAACAAACTCTTTTCGCCCTTCAAGCATCTGCATGAAATAGCCGTTGTTGTAGATGAGAAATCCGGTTATCCCGTGTTCAGTGTTGAATTTCTGGGCGATGTTGAGAATCCTGACAATTTCGTTCTCGTCAACAGAGTCAGCAGCCTTGCTGACATAAATAACGGTATAAACTCCAAATGCTACATTTTGATTCTGGGTGGCTCTGTTTTTAAGAAGGGTGAAATAGTCCTCCTCAGACATTGGTTTGTGGAACAAATATCCCTGTATATTGTCACACCCCTGAGTCTGGAGCTCAAATAATTCAGCTTCGGTTTCAACCCCCTCAGCTATGGTCTTCTTACCCATTACCTTGGCCATTCTTATTACTGATGAGGTTATGGCTCTGCTTTCAAATTTTTTATCCATCCCGTCAACAAAAGCCCGGTCAATCTTGATAATGCTGACCGGCATTCTGATAAGCTGCAGCAGTGAAGAGTAGCCGGTGCCGAAATCGTCAACCGCAACACGCAGACCCATATCGGACAATTTGTTAAGAATTGAGATGTTGTTGTGAATATCCGCCATGAGGGAGGTTTCGGTAATTTCGATGATGATGTTCTCAGGCTTTGCTCCGGTCTCCATAAGGATATCTGAGAAGTCGGCCACCAGCCTTTCTTCGTTCAACTGCCTAGCTGATACATTGAAAGATGTGTACGGTACATCATGGCCATATTCCTCCTGGAGGCGAGCAACAGTTTTACAGACCTCGCGGAAAATCCAGAGACCAATTGGCACAATAGAGCCATTTGATTCCGCGATAGGAATGAAATAGGCCGGAGAAACAGGCCCATCAGCACTGTCCCAACGCAGCAGAGCCTCTGCCCCTTTTAAAATCCTGCTGTTGGCTGCAACAACAGGCTGATAGAAAATTTTGAACTCGTCTCGCTCGATTGCTGTACGAAGCCCATTGACAACGGCAAGTTTACGGCTCAAGTTTTCACGGGTTTTTTCCGAAAAAAGGTGCCAGCCGTCCCTGCC
>Ga0247844_1005454_pt1 | contig 16221 bp, 11 predicted proteins | sample LaCtaG_FD_192421 | JGI IMG/M metagenome (GOLD analysis project Ga0247844, IMG submission 192421) | Freshwater microbial communities from meromictic Lake La Cruz, Castile-La Mancha, Spain - LaCruzMarch201714.5m_1 | ecosystem: Environmental > Aquatic > Freshwater > Lake | place: Spain: Castile-La... | reverse complement strand
CTCGTGTTTTTTACTCGGCCGGGTTTGGCCAGTACCAAGTCCGGCCGGCGACGATCCTGGCCTGCGGCTGGCCCGGTCCGCCGCGCGCTCCGCCGCATAAGTTCACTCGTAAGCTGATAATACAGAAAGAAAATACCCGCGAAGGCGTAGAACCCGACATAGTGCGGCAACCCCAGGCGGCTGGTCAGAACGCCCAGTGCGCCGACAACGAAGGTGAACAGCAGCAGGATGGCGGTTACCCTGCCATCCACCAGATTGCGGCCGAGCAACAAATAGTGAAGGTGTTGGCGGTCAGCGGCAAAGGGGTTGCGTCCGGCGAGCATGCGCCGGGTCATTACGGTCAAGGTGTCCAGCAACGGCAGGGCCAGAATCCACACCGCGGTGATAGGTGCCATCACTGCCCGCTCGCCTTGGGACAGATGGATCAGAAACCAACTCAGGACGAAGCCGAGCATGGTGCTGCCGGCATCGCCCATGAAAACGGTGGCGCGGCCACGCCACGGATGGCGCAGGTTGAAGATCAGGAATCCGGAAATTGCCATCGCCAGCACCAGCAGGGCGCCAATGTCTTCCGGGTGGCTTACGGGAGCGCTCAGGCACAGCACGAGCAACCAGCCGGTAACAATCAGCCCCGTACCGCCCGCCAATCCATCCAGTCCGTCAATCATGTTGAAGGCGTTGATCACGCCAACCACGCCAAACAGCGTGACCAAGACCGCCCAGCCGCCCAACGTCACCTGACCCAGCCCGAACAGATCGCCCAGATTGCCGAGTACCACATGGCTCCCCACCGCCATCAGCAGCACCGCGACGGACTGGAACAGGAAGCGCGTCGCCGGCCGCGTAGAGTGGATGTCATCATAGAGACCCACGAGTGTCAGCAGGGTCGTGCTGACCGCCAGGACGGACCAGTCCTGGGGTTTAGCCGGTAGCAACAGGAGGCCCAGGGAGAAGACCACGCACATCACCACCCCACCGACCAGCGGCACCGGATGACTGTGGTGCTTACGGATGCCAGGGTGGTCGACCCAACCGAGACTGCGGGCCGGCCGGACCAGTAGCATGATCAGACCCACCGTGAGCAGCAAAACGCCAGGGAAGAGCAGGTATTGCAACAAGCTGGAAACGTGCATGTAAACTCCAAACTCCTGTATCACCGCTGAACACCTGGGACAGTTGCAAGATTGCGCTTGGGCGGGGGGCTCTCACAGGCGTTACACCACGAACGGATTACTATTATTCTCGCGCGGAATCAGAAAAACCGGCGGCGGCCGGCCAACATCTTCGGCCGACGCCTCCCGGCGCCGGGAACGGCGCGCCGCTTCATTCAGCGGACGGTGAAAGAACACCGCCGCCAGGAAGGCCGCGAAGACCGCATTGGCCGGAGTCCGCAGATTATAGTCCGCCAAGGTGTGCAGCATCATCAGCAGCAGCGCGATTCCCGCTCCCGCCTGCGCGAAGCGAAACGGCGCCCATTCGCCGCGCTTCCATACCCGCCCCCACTGGCGAAGATAGAACAGCAGCCAGAGCGCAATCAGCACACCCGCAACCAACCCGAATTCCAGTAGCCATTCCAGATAGTCATTGTGGGCGCGGTTGATGGTCACACCCGTAATCGTCGCCGGGTGGAACCGCCGCAGCACCTCGAGGAAGGTGCCCGCACCGCTGCCCAAAGGAAAAAACTCACCGATGGCCTGCACCGTCGCGTCGAATATCTTCCAGCGCGCATCTTCAAAGGGGTCAGAATAGGCAAATCGACTCCAGATCGGAAACAGCCCGATCAAACCGGCAAGTCCAACCCCGGCAGCAGTGAAGGTTCCGATCAGCCCGAAGGCGTTACGCCCGCCCAGCCGATAGGAGAACATCAGCGTGCTCAGCAGGATCCCCACCATCGCCAAGCTCACCCCGGCGCGAGAGCGGGTGAAGATCAGCCCCAGCAGAATGGCAAGCGACAGCGCGCCCAAGGCCGCTGTCTGATTGATTCGCGCGACGCTAAAGCGCGCCAACCATTGACGAAAGGAGGGCTTGCGCCGACCGTGACGCCCGCGGGTGTGGTGGGGCCGGCGATGGCCGACCGTGGCCGCCAACAAGGCCAAGCCGACCGGCAGCGCCATCTCCAGCAGCCCGGCCAAGTGGTTGCGGTTGCGGTAAGTACCCGTGGCACTGCCGCTCAGCATGGAATCACCGTATTGGATGAGTCCCAGCAGGGCCTCACAGGTTGCGATACCCAGAAATACCAGCACCAGCACCAGCAACCGGTCCCGGTCGAGCCGCATCGCCACCAGAAAGACCGCCAGCGGCGGCAGCAGCGTCAGCCAGGCGGCTTCAGTGGTGCTCGGGATCAGCGAGATCGCCCGCCAGTCGAAACCGTCACCGCCGTCACCCGCCAGCCGCATCGCCCCGGCGTAGAAGGCCCGCCCCGGCAGTTCGGCCCAGAGGCCCACCGGCACCGGCAGCAACTGGACCAGCGGGAGCAGAAACAGCAGCAAGAGGAACATTCTCAGCGGCTGGGACAGTGGTCGGGCGCCGCCGACCTGAACGGCCCCACCATCATCCGGGCCGGCTACCGGCGGCAGCGGGAGCCACAGTCCAGCCAGTAGCGCCAGGGCCGCCAGTTCCATGATCATGAGCGGCAGCGGTCGCCAGGCCCCCAAAAACAGCGATGCGAACACCAATAGCACCACGAGCCCGTAAAACAGCGGCGCACCGCAGGCGGGTGCGGGGGCGGGAACGTCCGGATTGTCCGTTACGAAAGCTCGCACGAGATTGGAAACCTGTGAAACGTAATCACGCCATTTCGACACAGAAACGCCCGCGGCGAAAAGGCCACTCAACTCCCCCTACGAACGGAACAACAGTCTCTATCCGCTACGGTTCAACTATATCTCGAGGCGGAAAATAAAAAATAAGAATCCTTTACGGCACCTGGGTGCAACTGCGGCGATGCCGTCCCGACCAGAGCGGCCGGGCGGCAGACAGGCCGAGTAGACCGATGAGCGCAAGCGCAAGGGACCCGGGGGCGGGAGTTGCGAAGACCTGGACATTGATGTCGCTTGGCTTAGTCCAAACACATTCGGGGTCCGTGCCGCTCTCGCAATCGTAAGAGTTGCCCAGTGCGTTCAACATACTGATATACGTGAAATAACCATCGGCATCCTGTTGCGTGGGATTATTGCTGAATTCCGCGTTTGAGGCGTGATTCACCCACGGCAGCTGCGTGTTGGCCGCCGCGTCAACGCCGAATTGTATCCATTCGCTCGGGGGGACCACCCAGCCAAGATTGGTAAAGTCGACCTGCCAGAGCTGATACCAGTTCGCATCTTGCCCCAGGTAGTCAACATCGTCGCCGCTTGCGCCTTGATAAGACACCCGCGTGAACTTGATGTTCGGGTTGTTACCGCTGACGTTACCGGAGATGCTGCCGGTGCTGCGTAACGACAGGGCAGTGTTTCCAAGTTCACTGTAGAGGTCAGCGTAGAGTGTGATCGACGAATAGAAATCACCAAGGGTTCCGCCGCCGTCCCGGGGGATAGCCGGGGACCAGATTCTAATGGTGTCGATCGTCCATTGCTGCCCGGCAGGGAGGTCGGGCATCGCAAAGATATCGCCGCTGATCCAGGATTCGTCCACGATAGTGTAACCGCCCCAGCTAATGTTGCTGCGGGCGCCACCAGCATTCAGATTTGGTGTGGTGGAGTCGTAAATGGGCAAGCCCCGATCCACGACCAGATCAGCCGTGGCTTGCACCGGCCCGGCCGCGACGGCCCCGAGCGCGAGCAAGACACACCATGTTGCTAGGACGGGCGCGCTTCGTTTCATGACAGGAAAATCCGAATAAAAACCGTAGCGAAAATAAGTCAACGACTTAGGCACGGCGCAATCTCACGCCAGATCGTCGGCGCCCCACCTCAGCGATTCTCCTGCAGGCAACCCCAAGCTTCTTGGGCCGGGGCATCTCACCAAGATGGTGGCGGACTATTCTCCCCGTGGGAGAAACGCACCCACCGCGGACTCAGTGGAAGATCGCACCGGATGCCAAGACCGGGGTCACCTTGAAATATTTGCCCCGTCGGGCGGCGGCGGTACGGTTGGCGGACGGGGCCGCTTCACAGGTGCCGGGGCGACGGCGACCTGCGCGGCGACCCACGCCACCCGATCACCCGCGGAGACCCTGGCGAGATTTCCACCCAGGACCGTCTGAACCGACGGGACTGACGCCGTAGCAGCAACGCTGCAAGCCGTCAGAACCATCCCCAATCCGACCGAGATGTAGGGTATTCTCATCTGTTCTTGCCCTCTCAATTTTCCCTTGGCACCATAGTATTAGCATACGGACGTGATTGCGCAAGTCCGAGTTACTCAAAAACCCCTTCCCCACCTGAGTACTGGCGGATGGGATTTTAGCCTAACCGTTCCGACAACCACTGTTAAGATTGTGTAAAAACGAAACCAGCGCCGCGGGGACCATGATGGCTCCCCGTCACTCGGCACCACTGCGCGGGCCGGGCACTCGGCAACGGCGCCTCAGCGCCGCCGACTGATCGCCAGGTCGTCGAACCAGACCCCGCCGGGGCCGTCAGAACCGCCGACGCGCTCCACCTGCTCGAGCCGTAGCACCTGCAGCGGGCAGTCCGCCGCCGGGACTTCAAAGTCCAAGCCGAAAGCCTGCCAGTCGTCCTTGCCCGCAAAGGCCGCGCTCGTCGCGATGGCTTGCGGGTCCGGCCAGTGACAACCCACCACCCAGCGGAGTCCCTGACCAGCCGCGAGCCCGTCCGGCCGCACTCGACCTTGGAGGCGATAGCGTCCGGGATCGAGAAACAGCGGGTGGAGGACATGCCGGAAGCGCGGCGACCGACCGTCGAAGGCCACATGCAGGGCACGCCCGCCACGCGTACCATAGGTCTGTACGGTCTCTACCGTCACCCCGGGCAGGGGTTGGATCCGCCAGTCGAACCCGATCCCGGTGACGGGGAGTTCAAAACCGCCGTTGTAAAGGAGATCCAACCCCTCCTGACTCTGCGCGTCGAGCCCCCCGAGCCAGGCGCGATGGGCCTCGGGCCAACGGCCCTCCTTCCACAAGCGATCCAGGTAAACACGCTGTTCAGCGGCCGTCGGCACGTCCTGACCGCGGTTGCGCCCCTGATACAGGAACATCACCGCCTCCACCCGCGGGGCATGCGCCACGGCATAGGCAAAGAAGCGGTCCCACCAGTCAGGGGGCCGCTCGAGCAGCGGCTGCAACAGGGCACGCTCATCCGGATCATCGGCGACTCCCACCAGCCACGGGAACAGTTCCCTCGACGATTCGGGATGGTTCCGCAGCAGTGCACTCCAGCGCTCCAGCGCCAGGTCGGGCCGGTCGTGTTCGTACCAGAAGGCCGCCGATCTCGCCAATGCCGGGATCCGCATAGGCCCCAAGATGTCGGCAATCTCCACCAGCGAAACAGCCGCGGTCAACCGTTCGTCCGACGCCCACAGGTCCGCGAGGACGAGATAGGCCAGGGCGTTGGTGGGGTCACCCCAGATCGAGGCCTGAAGCAGCGGACCCGCGACCACGGGGTTACCCGTGCGGAGGGCCTCGCCGCGCTGATAGAGTGCCGCCGGGTGGTTGGGGCGCCAACGTAGCGCGGCCTCGGCCCCGTTCGTTGTCTCCTCCTCGGCGTAGTCGTCGGCCAGACCAACGACCAGGATACGCCAGGCCAGGACCAGGAGCAGCAGGCCCAAGGCACCGAGCCGGAGTGCGTTCCGGATCGGATGCGACCGGATGGGATGCGGGTGGCGCAGATCGTTCATTCTCGCGGTACGAACCCTCGGGCGCTTCCTGATTGGGTGATTGACGCTGAGCCTCAGCCGGCACGCGGCCGTCCGTCCGTGGCCCTGGGTCCCGGCACCCTGCCGCGACGACGAATCCACGGCTTCTCGCGCAGTTGGAAGTTCCGGTACCATACCGGGGTCCGGGGCCGAAGACGCCAGGCCGTAGACCCGCTGAGGCCGGGCGCCGCTCACCCTACCTGATGGGCTGGAAAATCTCCAATGGTCGATCTGCACTCCCATCTGTTACCCGGCCTTGATGACGGGGCGCCCGATCTGGCGACTGCGCTGGAAATGGCGCGGATCGCGGTGGCCGACGGCATCGAGGTGCTGGCCTGTACGCCGCACATCTACCCAGGTCTATATGAGAATCAAGGGCCTGCCATCCGCCTGGCGGTCGCCGAACTACAGGCACACCTGGACGAGGCCGGCATTGCGCTGCGCCTGACCCAGGGTGCCGATACCCATCTGGCACCGGACCTGATCGCCGGCCTGCGCTGCGCGCGCATCCCCACGCTGCACGACAGCCGCTATTTCCTGCTGGAACCGCCCCATCACGTCGCCCCGCCCAGACTGGAAGAGACGGTGTTCAACCTCCTGACCGCCGGCTACGTGCCGATCATCACCCACCCGGAACGGTTGAGCTGGATCGAGGACCACTACGAGGTCTTCGTCGAACTGACACGTAAAGGCGCCTGGATGCAAGTCACCGCCGGCAGCCTCACCGGCCGCTTTGGTCCCGGCGCCCGGTACTGGGGCGAACGCCTGCTGGACGAGGGCCTGGTGCACATCCTGGCAACCGACGCACACAGCGTCGCGCGCCGCCCGCCGCTGCTGGCCGAGGGGCGGCGCGCGGCGGAACCCTGGGTGGGCGCGGACGAATCCTGGCGCCTGGTGGACACGCGCCCACGTGGTATATTGGACAACGCTGACCCGGACAGGCTGACATCGGCGTCGAATCTGCTTGAGATCGTCGCACCAACGCCAACGGCCGGGCGCTTCTCGTTGAAGAAGTGGTTCAGTCGTCGCAGCGTGTGATTCAGCGTCGAACATCAGCCTGAACCGAGGGTCTACCTACCGGGCGAGGGCCTTGATCGTAATTCCGGCCAGCGGCGTGCGTAGTAAGGGCTTCCAGCCCTGACGGTGTCAGGCCAAGATGGCCTGACTACGCACCCGGCGAGCCCAAGCGGCCGGAATCTTGATCGAGGCCCCGGGCGGGCGGGCGTCGCGGCCTGGGCGCCGCTCGGGTGCGATCAGAACTGATGGGTTGACGCAGATCGCGTAGGGTACGCATCGCGTACCCGCCAGGCCACCGCAACCGCGGGGCCGGGTACGCGATGCGTACCCTACAGCCGGGGCCGCTCCTACAGCCTAGGAGCGGCCCCCAGGCCGCAACGAATGTCACTACACCTAAGCCTCTTAAGGGAATCGCGGGTTTGTTTAATAGCACAGATCAACAGTTGGCCATTTCATCGTGGGTGCCCTTGTTCGCACGCGCGCTCCTGTTCGCCTTGGCATTGGGCCTCACTGCCTGTGCCGGCACCGGCCCGCGATCCCTTGATGCCGGAGACGCCGCCACCGCGACGAACCAACAGACCCCAGCCGCCGTCGGCAATCCAAGCCTCACCGCCAAGGGTAATGCACCAGACACCCAGAGCTATCTGATCGGCCCCCAAGACCTGCTCAAGATCGAAGTATTCGGGGTCGAGAGCCTGAGCCGGTCAGTGCGGGTCAATTCCACTGGTCAGATCGTGCTGCCACTGATCGGCCTGGTCCCGGCGGCGGGCCTCACCAGTGAGCAACTGGCGGCCGAGATCGCCGCCCGGCTCGCCAAGGACTATCTGCAGAGCCCGCAAGTAATTATTTTTATTGAAGAATATACAAGCCAGAAGGTGACCGTGGTGGGCGCGGTCCGTAGTTCAGGCGTCTATCCGGTCAGGGGCCGGACCACCCTCGTGCAGGTAGTCGCGGGCGCAGGAGGCCCCACCAGCGTGGCCAACCTTGGCTCAGTCAGGATACTGCGCCCCCAACCCGACGGTACCCGCAAGATGATGGAGTTCGATCTGATGGACATCCAGGACGGCCGGGTCCCCGACCCCGAAATCCGTGGCGAGGACGTGGTCCAGGTCAGCACTTCGGCGGTCAAGGGTTCAATCAAACAGTTGGTTGAATTTGTCTTTCCGTTTTGGGTGCTAACCACCGTGTTTTGAGCGGATACCGACCTCAGCCATGCGGCCCTTAAGATAAACCCAGAGCACCCATGAACGCGCCCGAGTTTCCTATCCCGGCCGATCCCGCCCTGCCCCCGCCGGGCCGCCCCCTGGTCGAACGCCAGCCCAGTGCGCCCATCCCGGCACCGCCTCCGCAATTCTCGGGCGTCGAGGACGGACCGGACGATGAGGGCCTGGATCTGCGCGAACTCTGGCAGATCGTACTCAAGCGCCGCTGGACCATCATCGTCTTCACCCTGATCGTGGTCGCGGCAGTGGTGACTGCCACCTATTTGCAGACCCCCATCTACCGCGCCAGCCTGACCCTGCAGATCGACAGCGAGGACATCAAGGTCCTCAAGATCGACGCCCCGGTCGACGCCGCCACGGGCGGCCAAGACTACCTGCAAACCCAGTTCGAACTGCTGCGCAGCCGCAGTCTGGCCCAGCGCGTCATCGAACAGATGGGCCTGGATCGTCCCGCGGCGGACAGGCCACCGCCGCCACCCTCGCAACTGGACCAGGCGCAGCGCTGGCTGAGCGGATTACTGCGGCGCGGCGACGCGGACACGGCGGACACAGCGACCGCCGGGCTCCCGGATACGGCGGCGGAGAGCGCCCGGCGCGAAGGCCTCATCAGCGGCTTCCTCGGCGGACTGACCGTCGCGCCCGTGCGCGGCTCCCGGCTGGTGCGAATCCTCTACGACAGCCCCGACCCTATGCGGGCGGCCGCCATCCTGAACAACCTCGCCAAGGCCTACATCAATCTGAACCTGGAGCGGCGCTTCGACTCCACCACCTATGCCCGCAACTTTCTGCAAGAACGCCTGCAACAGGTCAAGGCCAAGCTGGAGGAATCGGAACGGGACCTGGTCGATCTATCCCGCCGGGAAGAGATCATCTCCATCGACCAGAAGGAGAGCATCATTTCCGGGAACCTGGCCGCCGCCAGCGCCGCCTTGATCACGGCCAAGACGAAACGGATGAATGCCGAGTCGATCTACCGGCAGATGCAGACCACCCACGGCCAGGGATTGACCGCGGTGCTCGCGAGCAAGATCATCCAGGATCTCAAGCAGAGCAAGGCCAAGATCGAGGCGCAGTATCAAGAGAATCTGAGCACCTACAAACCGGCCTTCCCGGCCATGGTGCAGTTGCGCAACCAGGCCAATCAGATCGACAGCGTGATCAATCAAGAGGTCGACAACATCCGGGCCGCGATCACCGGCAACTATGAGGCCGCCCGGGTCGAAGAGGCGATGCTGCTGGCCAACCTCGAGCGGATGAAGCAGGACGTCCTGTCCCTGCAGGCGCGCAGCATCCCATTGAACATCCTGCGCCGCGAGGCGGATACCAATCGCCAACTCTACGATGCCCTGTTGCAGCGCTACAAGGAGGTGGGGGTCGCCGCCGGGGTCGGAACCAACAACATCTCGGTGGTGGACGAGGCCAAGACCCCCACCGCGCCCTACAAGCCCAATCTGCGCAAGAACGCACTGCTGGCCTTGGCGCTCGGATTGCTGGGCGGCATCGGCCTGGCCTTTCTGTTCGAGCGTCTCGATGACAGCTTCCGCCGGCCCGAGGAGCTGGAAAAGCTGCTGGACCTGCCGATGCTAGGTATCATCCCGATGGCGCTCCCGGTTGGCAGTGACGGCCGGGCCATCGCCTTGGTCGGCCACGACGACGCGCGCTCCGTCTTCGCCGAGGCCTACCGCTCGGTACGCACCGCCCTGCAATTCGCCACCGCCAGAGGCGTACCCCGCTTGCTGACCGTCACCAGCGCGATCCCCGACGAAGGGAAATCAACGACCGCGCTCAGCCTTGCGATCCAGTTCGCCCAAAGCGGCAAGCGGACCCTGCTGATCGAGGCCGACCTGCGCAAGCCCTCGATCCACCAGGCGCTGCGACTGGACAATCAGATCGGGCTGACCAATTGGCTGGCCGGCGGGGACGCGCAGCCGGTGGACATCACCAGGCCCACCCACATCCCCAACCTCTTCGCCATCCCGTCCGGGCCCCTGCCGCCCAACCCGGCGGAACTGCTGGCCTCGACCCGGATGGCCGAGTTGCTCGCCCTGGCTGCCGAGCGGTTCGACCAGGTGATCCTGGACAGCCCGCCACTGGTCGGACTGGCGGACGCGCTGATCATCGGCAACCTGTGCGACGGCACCCTGCTGACCGTCGAGATGGGCAGCACCCCACGCGGCTATGTGCTGGACGCGGTCAAACGATTACGGGCGGCGCGCGTGCCCCTGTTGGGCTCTATCCTGACCAAGGTGGTGGCCGGGGCCGGCGGCTACGGCTACTATCGCAGTTATTATTATTACCATCACAGCGGTTATTACGGTGACCCCAAGGCGGAACAACTGTCAGGGCAGAGGATTGAAGCGTGAAAACTTGGAGTGTCGTCTTCACCAAGCCTCGCCAGGAACAGGTCGCCAGGGACAACCTCACTCGACAGGCGTTTCTGACCTATCTGCCGATGCTCAAGCAAACCAAGCGGCGCCGCGATCGGTGGGTCGAGGTGACCGAGCCCCTGTTCCCGCGCTACGTCTTTGTGGCGTTGCATTTCGGTGAACAGGACCTGTCGCCGATCCGCTCCACACTGGGGGTCATCGATCTGGTACGTTTTGGCCCGGAACCCGCCACGGTGCCGGAGGGAATCGTCGAGTCGTTGATGGCCGCCGAGGACCCGGCCGCGGCCTGTCACCTGGCACGTGCCGAGCGGTTTCAAAAAGGGGACCGAGTGACCATCGCCGCGGGCCCCTTCGCCGGTATCCAAGCCGTCTTCGAGGAACCCAGCGGAAAGGGGCGGGTAGCCCTCCTGCTCGATCTACTCGGCAAAGAAACCCGCGTGCAGATCGACAAGAATCACGTCGTCCCCGCACCTGCCGCGCTTGCGGCCCGGTCCGATTAGCCGAGGAGGAGCGGTCAGCTTTCAGCTTTCAGCCGTCAGCGATCAGCCGTCAGCGATCAGCCATCAGCCGTCAGCCGTCAGCGATCAGCTATCAGCGTTCAGCTTTCACAGTTAGCTTTGCGTTTCAATAGTTTATGACCGACCGGCGCATCACCTGTCGGGTGGCCGCCTGCGGCTCCAAGACGGCTCGTAAGATGCCGATGCACTGATAGCTGATAGCTGATAGCTGATAGCTGACCGCTGACCGCTGACCGCTCTACCCCCCCAACTGCATCCAAAACCCAAGATATTCCTTCACCGCCAGCCCCGACCCCTCCAGCGCCCCGGCGTTCGGGACCCAACACTCCAGCCCACGACAGCCCCGGAGCGATCGATAATCCGCCCCCATCGGTTCCACCACGAAGCCTTGGCCCTCGAACAACGCCATCGCCCGCCGCAGATGCCAGGCGGAGGTCACCAACAGCACCCGCTCGATACCCTGCGGCGCCAGCAGTGCCCGACTAAAGGCCGCGTTACCCTGGGTGTTGCGACTCTCTGCCTCCAATAGCAACGCCGACCGCGGCACCCCCAGATCCACCAGCAATCCGGCAATGGCCTCGGTCTCCACCGCCCCCACCGGCGGTTCAATCAGACCACCCGCGCTCACCACGATCAGGGGGGCGCAGCCGGCGTGATAGAGGCGCGCCGCCTCCCACACCCGGTCCGAGGCGAGCTGCAGACGCGCTCGCGCGTCCCCCACCAACCAGGGCTGCATCGCCCCGCCCAGCACCACGATGGCGCCCGCCGGCCGACACTCCGCCACCGCCCGGGGCGGATAGGCATCCTCCAGCCCCCCCAACAGGGCCTCGGCCACCGGAGACAATGAAGACAACCAGATGACCGTGAGCCCAGCGCCGCTGAGCCAGCCTCCCAGCCACCGCAGCCTTGCCCTGCGGGACAGCAACAGCCCACTCACCGCCAGCCCCAACCCCAAGGGCAGCGGCATGATCAGGAGCGTGATGAAACGTTGCAGGTCAAGCCAATCCACTAAGCGTCCTCCCCGCAACCCCAATCAAAGACCGCCCGGCTCTCACCACCCACAATCCTGATCTCCAGGCAGCGGGTCGGCAGGGAGCGACCAAACTCCGGGTGCCAGACGCTGGGGACCAGTCGCGCCTGTCCGCCAGTGACAGACCACCGCACCACCTGGCCGCCGGGCAGATGCAAAAGCCCCCGACCGCCCGCCCCTACCGTCTCCACCTCGGCGCTCATCTCGGGATGCAGATGGAAACGGGCCACGGCCTCCCCGTGCGCCCCCGAGACCGCGTCGGTCACCACCAGGCACCCCGGGGTCATCTCCCAGGTACGCCGATGGATTGGCCGCCCCGGCAGGCGACGATAGCCGTCGTGTGCGGCTGCCACCCGCTGAGCCGGGATCACTGGCATACCACCCGGCACCGTGCAGGAGCTGGCCGGACCGAAGCCCACGCAGAGAGCAAAGGGCCGGGCGCGGCGGGCGACGCGGAAGCCCCCCCAGACGTCGCTCGAATCGGCGTGATCGATCTGCACCGTGCTGTGCGCGGCCGTTCCGCGCTCGGCCAAGCGCTCGGGGCCAGTGCCGTAGCGGGAGGTGCCGCCGTTGACGATGACCCGCCGGCCGCACAGCGACAACTCAAAGGACAAGGTATCGGCATGGGCGTGACCGGGGAGATAGTCCGGTCCGATGGGGGCAACGTCCAAGAGCGCGACGGCGGAACCCGCCTCCAGGCGAACATAACCGGAGTCCCGGAGCCAGACCGAACTCAGCCCTTGAACCTCGCCGTGCGATAGAGCCAGGGTCGGGAGTGCGGCGTACTCTGGCGAGCCATCCAGGGCCGCAAGTCCGGGACCCAATGCCAGGAAGGGTGAACTGGCCGGCCCGGCGCCCTCCCCCCCGACAACGTCCGCCCCCACAGGCGCCCCCACAGGCAGGCCCAAACGCTGGGCGTAGTCGATCAACGCCCCCAGGGTGGGCGCACTGCCCAGGGCAGCGTCGTTGAAGAAGCCGATCCCACCGTCGGGGTGGCACATGACCGCCAGCCAGCCCAGCATGGCGGCGGCCTTCTCGCGGCAGAGGGCCAGGTCGTCCGGGGCCAGGCTTCCCGGAAAGGTGCCGGCCAGGTTGATCAGGTCCAGCACATCCTCCAGCAGGATGGCGTGGTACATGGGACTGCGCTCGAAGTGGCCGCCGTCCGCCAAGACCTGCTCGCGCAGCTCGCGCGCCAGCAGCCGCCGGCCCAGCGCCAGCCATCGGTCCGCCTGCGCCCCAACGAAAAAGGCCCCGGCATAGACCAGGGCCTTGGCGTTGGCAAAGAGATGATTACCTAGCAGGTGATGTTCCAGCCGTCGGCTCAGCCACCGGGCCTGCACCGCCAGGCTCGACACACACTCCGGCGGCAGGTCATTCCCCGCCAAGGCCCACTTCACCCAGTTCACGATCCGCAGCGACGTCGGGTAGGGCTCCCAGCCATTGCCGACGGCGGGCGGGTTTTCCGCCATCCAACGCCGCAGCAGCGCCCGGTGCCACTGCGCCCGCAACCGGGGACCGACATCGCCGCCGGCACCCAACGCATCGAAATAATGCAGGTTGTAGAGCCAGAGCTTGTCGCGGGCCGGATCGTTCCAGGCACCTGGGCCGATTGCCTCATGGGTTTCATTGAGGAAGCGGAAGGTGGCAGGCCCCAGCATCCTGTCCTGTCTTGCCGGCGGCCTCTCCCAATGACCGGCGACCAGGCGTAGCCCGGGCGCGGGGCGCAGATCAGGCGTTGGGCGGTAAAGCCGGAACCACAGCCGACCATAGAGCTGGACCGGACGCAGATAGCGCAGGGTGTGCCAATAGCGGCTGAAGGCCTTGATCATAACTGCGACCGGTGGCGATCGGTCCGCACAGCGGACCCTACGGCAAAGCCGCGCTCCGTAGGGTCCGCTGTGCGGACCAACGGCCTCGCGACGAGGTCAGTGGCCAAGTGATGACCAAGGCCGCGGCTGAACATCCCTAACCCCGCCCGGCAACAGTCGTCAAGACGCCCAGCATCTTCGCCGCCAGCCCCGTGCGGTCATACCGCGGCGCGGCGGCCAGGCAATGACTGCGCAACTGCTGATACAACGCCTGATCCTGGGCCAGGCGCAGCAGGCCATCGCACAGGGCCTCGGCGTTCTCGGGCTCGAACACCAGGCCAACCCCCTCGCGCTCGACGATCCCGGCGGACTCGCCCGCCACGCCGTGCAGCACCGGGATCCCCATCCCCATGCACTCGAACAGCTTGGACGGGATCACCTGGGTGAAATTATCGGCCTTTCTCAGATAGAGAAACAGCTCCAGGCGCTCCAGCAGCCGCAGGCCCGCCGAATCCTTCATCGCCCCCACCGTCTTGATCGACTCCGGCCAGAGATCACGCAACTCGAAGACGAACGGCCGCCACTTGAACACCGACAGCATCCAGGCCGCACAGTTCGTGAAGAACTGCGGCGAAGTACCGACGATGACATCCGGCCTGGGCAACCACAGACCCGCAATGAACCCAGTCACCATGAACGACAGATAGTCCAGCGTCCGCAGTGCAAAGCCCGCGTTAGCGGCAATGTAGGTCCACACCCGCACCACCTGGATTCCGTCCATGGTCTCACGCTGCCAGGGCCGGTTCCGGTAACCAGGAAAGACCTTGCCCCTGGGGAAATTCGGTACATTGGCGATCACCGTTACCCGGCCTGCACCCACTCGCGGCAATGCTCGAAAGTGCGTGAGGCCGGGGCGTTGACCTCTGGCGGAAAATTATCGGTCAAGAACAAAATATGCACACAAGGTCCTTTCAACCTAGAAAGAGCAGTCAGCCATCAGCCATCAGCCATCAGCCATCAGCCATAAGGCGAACACGAACCGCTGATAGCTGAAAGCTGAAAGCTGATAGCTGAAAGCTGAAAGCTGAAAGCTCTTTTTGGGGCCAAGACCGGAACTCAACCCGAGAGCGCCCCTTAGCACTGAGCCCCGAGCACCTGTTCAAGCCCCACGACGATCCGCTCCCCCGCTCGCCCATCCCACAGTTGCGGTATCCCACCCGGCTGCCAGTCCCCGGCAAACAGCCGATCGAGCGCCGGCCCGAGCTTGGCGGGATCGGTACCGATCAGCGCATTGGTCCCCATACTGACCGTCTCCGGCCGCTCCGTAGTGTCCCGCAGCGTCATGCAAGGCACCCCCAGCACCGTGGTCTCCTCTGTGATGCCACCAGAGTCGGTGATCACCGCCTTGGCGTGCCTGACCAGGTAATTGAATTCCAGGTACGGCTGAGGCTCCACCAGATGCAGGCTCCCGGGCAGGTCGGTCAGGTCGCCCAGCGTCTTGGCGGTGCGCGGGTGCACCGGGAAGATCACCGGCAGGCCGCGCGTCCCTGCGCCGATGGCGGCCAGCATCCGCGCCAGCGCCGCGCCCTCGTCCACGTTCGCCGGGCGGTGTAGGGTCACGACGAAATACTCGCCTGCCCGCAACCCCAGGTCATCCCAGAACGGCGGCGGGCGCAGTCGGTCCAGGTTGGCCAGCAAGCTGTCGATCATGGTATTGCCGACGAAGAAGATCCGCTCATCCCCGACCCCGGTCTTGCGCAGATTGGCGTTGGCAAACTCACTGGTGGTGAAGAACCAGTTGGTGATGGCGTCCGTCACCATCCGGTTGATCTCCTCCGGCATGGTCCAATCACCGGAGCGGATGCCGCCCTCCACATGCGCCACCGGGATGCACAGCTTCTGCGCCGCAATGGCGCAGGCCATGGTCGAGGTCACGTCCCCCACCACCAGACAGAGCTTGGATGGTGCCCCCAGCAGCAGCCGCTCATAGCCGGTCATGATCGCCGCCGTCTGCTCCGCCTGGGTACCGGAACCGACCTCCAGGTTCACATCCGGCGCCGGAATACCCAACTGGAGAAAAAAATCGCCCGACAGGCGGGCGTCATAGTGCTGGCCGGTATGTACCAGGCGGTATCGCAATGGGCCGCCGGCCGCCTTCCGCACCTTCAAGGCCCGGATGATCGGCGCGATCTTCATGAAATTCGGGCGGGCGCCGGCAATGATATCGATGAGCATACTGAGGACCTTGACTCTTAACCCTGGAAAGCGTCTTTCAGCTAGCAGCTATCAGCTAGCAGCTATCAGCTATCAGCTAGCAGCTATCAGCTATCAGCTATCAGCTTTGCGTTTCAAACGTTTCTGACCACCCGGCGCATCACCTGTCGCGTGGGTGCCTGCGGCTCCAAGACGGCTGGTAAGATGCTGATG
>Ga0247844_1005453_pt1 | contig 16222 bp, 7 predicted proteins | sample LaCtaG_FD_192421 | JGI IMG/M metagenome (GOLD analysis project Ga0247844, IMG submission 192421) | Freshwater microbial communities from meromictic Lake La Cruz, Castile-La Mancha, Spain - LaCruzMarch201714.5m_1 | ecosystem: Environmental > Aquatic > Freshwater > Lake | place: Spain: Castile-La... | reverse complement strand
AAGGCAAAGATAGCTTTAGGAGAGCTTCCCTTTGTGAGAGAAAATCTGATTGATTTCGAGTATATTCCACTAGGACCATTTACATTTTTTGAAGCACTTTTTAAAGAAGAACAAGGTGAATAGGAAGGGTTAATTTATGTTACGAAGGAGAGACGATGATATATAGAAATTATGGTAGTGAGGACATGAAGGTTTCAGCGATAGGATTTGGCGCAGGACATATTGGTGGTGAGAATTTAAGTGAGGAAGAGGTCGGAAAACTGTTAAATGAGGTATTAGACGCAGGAATTACGCTTTTTGATACAGCACGAGGGTATAATTTATCGGAAGAGCGAATAGGCCGCCATTTAGCTCACAGAAGGGGAGAGACAATCCTCTCTACAAAAGTAGGCTATGGAATAGTGGGGCGTGAGGACTGGTCCTATGATGGCATTATTGATGGGGTAAATTTAGCCCTGAAAAATCTTAGAACAGAGTATGTGGATATTGTACATCTTCACTCTTGCTCATTAGAGATACTACAGCGTGGCGAGGTTATTTCTGCACTTGAAAGGTGTAAACATGAGGGGAAAATCCGAAAAATAGCCTATTCTGGTGAAAATCAAGAGCTTATCGAAGCTATTTTAAATAAAACATTCGACGGTATTCAATGTTCTGTAAATGTGTGTGATCAAAAATCAGCTCGAGACTTTTTACCATTTGCAAAAGCACGAAAAATGGGGATCATTGCAAAACGTCCCTTAGCCAATGTCCCATGGAGATATGAACACCTTCCAAGTGGTCAATATGTTGAGAACTATTGGAAGCGATTTAAGACACTTGAGTTTGATAAATTAGGATTAAACTGGCAAGAGGTGGCACTTCGATATGTTGTTTTTCATACCGATATTTCCAGCGCTATCATTGGAAGTACCAACATAGAAAATATCAGAAAAAACTGCAAGATTTTAGAACAAGGTCCACTGCCTCTTGAAATAGTTCACCTCCTTCACTCAAAATTCGAACCGTATAAAAATGAGTGGAATGGTGAGGTTTAATTAAGGTGTAAGGAGAATTTTTAGATAAAAAAGTATTAAATTTATCGGCTATGTTATAGGAAATAGTTGTTTTGAATTTAATATGCCCTTGAGATTTTGCGTAAAGCGTAAGACGAAATTGAGCTTAGAAGTCGAGCACTGTTTGAGCAAAGCGAGTTTGCAAGACATCTTAGCGAAATGAGTATGGAGTAGCAAAATCTCAGTAGGCTAGACTTTTGGTTACTTTGGGGCAATGCCAAAGTGACGAAAAAAACGAATTTTGAACTTTTACTTTCTGAGACTTTTTAAATCTTACCAATATAAAAGGGACTCAAGCGAGTCCCTTTTATATTAGCTGATATCGATTTCTATAGCATTGTTGCCCATTTGTGTTGTACATACATTGAATTTTCCGAAGTTGTACATTGCGTTAGAGTTATAAAGTACATAGTGTTGTAGAGAGTTGTATGGGTCAGTTACAAATTGGAAGATGTTTGGAGCAACAGTTCCATTAACAGCGAGACCTACCGAGAGGGTGCTAGTATTTGTTGGGCTTCCCATTCCCCAAAATATTGGCGTTGCTATTGCTGAGTTAGGTGGAACAACCACAGTATCAACGCGGTTAAGCGTTACCACACCATTTCCTTGACCATTGACTAAATTAATCACTTTAGGATTGCTTGTCATATTATTCACAACAAGGGTATAACCAAATATGGAAGGAAGGTTACCAGAAGGGATAACTCCTGCAGTTTGAGGAACGATAGCTTGTGCTGCAAAAACTGACGTTGAGATTCCTAGAGTAAGTGCTGCTACTGAAAGCATAGTAAGTGTTTTTTTCATAATGTGATCCTCCTAAAATTTTATTTATTGGGTTTATATATGTATTGTAACAGCTATTTTTGACTCAAACACTCAAGAACTCCTCGAAAAATATAATAAAATTATTGCTGTGATATTAATAATTATTATTTTGACTTTTTTGTGATAGTGTGATGTAATTGTTATACATATAAAAGATTAAGGGGGACATATGAAAAAAATACTATTATTTATAATTTGTATTGTGGTAACGCTTTCATTAATAGGGTGTTCTAATCTTCAACGAAATATAACTACGCCGTCGCAAGCATATTCCGAAGGGTACAACGATGCCGTTAATGGGCAACAAATGGATACCAATATATCAAATTCAAACTGGGATGCATTAACAGCGCAAGAGAAGGATTCCATTACAACAGCGTATCAAAATGGCTATTCGAAAGGTCAGGTTGTATATCAGCAAAATCAAACAAGAGATGCAGTTGTGGGTGTTGTGAAAAATGCTCTGATTGGAACGGGTAGTAAATCAACACAAAATTCAAATTCTAGTACTAAGGTAAATTCAGATGGGTCAACTACGACGACAACGAATACAACCAGTGGTTTCATAAATTGGTAAAAACTAAAAAACATTGACGATGTAAAAATCGTTGATGTTTTTTTTTAAGCATATCAAAATGATAATGAAAGGGGTAAGAGGAAATTACACCAATACTTTGGTCTTTAATAGTGATTTTCTTAAATATGGAGAATGAATTTACCACTTGTTATTTCGGTTTAGAGTCAAGGACTCTATTCTTGAAGTAGATAGATACGGGCATTATTAGTCGCTATGATAAAGTCAAAGATTCTATATGTTGCTTGAATCCGCTATAATAGAATTGTAGATAATTATAATTTTACAATATTGATAAGTCATCAAAAAAATCTATTAAAATTTTATAATTCGTGATATGCTATTCATATAAAGTACACAAAAAGAACAATTAAAATTCATAATATAAAAAACAGGAGGAAAAGTGAAGAAAAAAGTAATGGTATTAGCTATACTATTAATAACAGGATTGGCATATGCCTCTACCCCTGGGAAAAGTGTAACTCCAAAAGGTGTAACGGCTGTTAAAGGAGAGACGACCAATCAAAAATTAAGCTATATGTTAGGGGTGTGGAATGCCGAAGAGATTAAAAAAAATGGTATCCCATTTGATGAAATCCCACTAATTCAAGGGTCAAGTGATTCGATTAATCAAAAAGCAACCATGACGATATACCGGGCACAATCTCTTTTTCAATCACTTATGGGTCAATATATGGTGAGTAATACTCTTTCTCAACAAGATAGAACGACACTAAGTTACGCTTTAGGGATGATTGGTGTAACAAGTTTGCAAACGGGTGGGTATCAAATAGAGTCGAAATATTATCTATCTGGTCTCAATGCTGGAATTCAAGAGAAAGTATACAATGGTTTGAATGGCTTTGGTGAAGATATACAAATGGTAAAAAATAACCCTAATATAGTCAGTGGGAGTTCTACTAGCATTTCAGGTTCAGCATTTTTAGAAGCAAATTCAAAAAAAACAGGGGTGGTAACTCTACCTAATGGACTGCAATATAAAATATTGGTAGTAGGAAAAGGGGAAAAAGCCACTTACAATTCTCAAGTTACATTAAATTATGAACTCAGTACAATACAGGGTAAAGTATTAGCCACTAGCTTTGGAACAAATCAACCTATGACGGTATCGCTTGACCAAGTGATAAAGGGGTGGAGAGATGTGATTCCTTTAATGAGTGAGGGCTCAACATGGATGGTGTATGTACCTTCATATTTAGGCTATGGAAATGTGGCAGTAGGAAAATATTTAGGGGCAAATTCAACTCTGGTATTTAAATTACAGATAGTAAAAGTTAAGTAAAGGGGAAAATATGAAGAAATTAATAGGAAAATTGAGTTTGCTTCTATCAGCAGCGTTCATGGTGGGGGTATCCATAGCCAGTGTGGCAGATAGTGTGCAAAATGCACCGCAAAGTAATATACCACAAACACCAGCACCTCAGGTAGTAACACCTCAGGCACCAACGACGAGTAGTCCAGAGAGTGTACCCTCTGTAGGAACAGTGGTGGCACAGCAGATAGCGGATATCAAAAATGCACCAAATAGCGCACAAAGTCAAAATAGTGTATCCAATAGAACAGTTATAACTTCTAAAGGCATTACGCCCACTGCACCAGAAAAATTACAAGTGAAAGATAATTCGACGTCGCCAGTGGTAAAATCCAGTTCAGATGCCTTTACTATCAATGGACAAGCACAAGCCAATACTCTCGCTACAATGGGAGCTCAACAATTTGGCACTTCCTTTTCGGTAGACCCTCAAACGGGATTATTAAGTGGAAATTATGAACTAGGAAGCATTGCGAGTGATTGGGGGCTTGGTCCAAAGCTTGATTTAACCCTACATTATGGAAGCAATCCTGATATTTATTTGGGAAGTTTACAGCAAGATGATGGACATTCTTCGCAAAATGCTCTTCCAATGCCAACAAACATGTGGTCACTGGATATTCCCTATATGATAACAAATGATTCAAATGATTCGTGGGATCGAGGGGGAATGCTATATTTTAATGGTAACAGTTATAGTATTAGTGTGGCTGAGGGAAACATACTTTCAAAGGCAACGAGCCCAACCGATATATCATTTATCTACGATAAATCAGAAGGGGTGGATTTTAGAGCGGTCTACAATGGAGATGGCACGGTAACCCTTATTAGTAAAGATGGCACAAGTTATTGGTTATCCCAAATGGATGATGAAGAGATAAAAATAGGAAAAGAGTTCAAACTGGTAAGAATTACAGCCCCTAATGGGAAAAGTCTATATTTTAATTACGATAAAAATGATCACTCATATGATGAGGCGGATTTTACTTGCTTAAGTAGTATAAGTGATGATAATGGGGTATTGGCATTTTTTGTATATAATTGGAGTGTGGAAGGAGGTCCATATCTTCATGATAAATACGGAGGTGCCAATGCTCCATTAAATACCGTGAGCGTGTATACCTTAGATACAAATTTTCAAGGAAAGCCTGTATCTAACGCGACACCAACGGATGGAAATTATGATAATGTAGCTAATATAACATTTACAGGAATTGGAGTATCTGAAGATATTCAAGAGGGAATATATGGAAATGAGCAGCAAGTAGTGTATTTTCCAACAGTTTCATCAATTTCAAACCCAGTAGAAGGAACAACGGTTAATTTTGGATATCAAGTACAGAGCTATGATGGTGGAGATTCCACTGGAGGATATGCTGCAAGTACATTAACCAGTATCACGTATCCGACAGGCGAGAATGTGAATTTTGGATATAATGTTATTAGTGGTTACAATATGTCGGGCTGGGGGGACATTTGTAACGCAGCCGTAAGTAGTGTAACAATAAATGGTGGTAGTGATTACACGACTCAATCGCAAGCTAATTTTGGAATAGGAAGAGGCTTTATTTTTGATCCTAATAACGAGAGTGAAGCTGCAAACTATATGGTATTTACGCCATCAAAAGAGAACTCAAATATTACTGCAACTGTAACAGATCCAGCATACGATCCATATATAGAGTGGACAGCTACCATGAATTGGTATTATACAACATCACAAATAATGGTTCCAGGGATAAATAGTGCACCTATTACCACAACAAACTATTATGATTGGTTGGGAAACTTATATTATCAAGCAGTAGGAAATGGACTTTCTACAGGAATTACAGATCCTTCAACCGCTAATTATGGTGGTGTTTCTAATATATCAAGTACGCTGTACAATTACAATGAAGGTCCTGGTTCATTCAGTAATGCGCCAATTTATTATGATGAACCAATATCGATTGTGAAATATTCATCTTCACCATATAGAAGTAATCCAACATATAACATAAAATCACCAGTAGATGGTGTAAATGTAGGATTTAAATACAAAGGGTCTCAAAGCTATAATACAACAACGGGTAATCCAGAAACAGCGACTTCGCCCAATGGCCTTGTAACCACGTATACTTTTGAAAACAATCATGCTGGGTTTTCAAACCTTGTCACAGATATTAGTGAAGGTGGAGGAAATAAAAATCCAAATGATCTTATGGATAGTTCATATAATTACTCGACCTATACCAATACGGTTAATGGACAAAATTATACAACAGATTATCTCACTAGTACAAGTAAAAAAATAGGAACACAGGTTTCGAGTTGGCTAGGGGGTTATGATCCTGTATACACCATTCAAAGCAGTGGATCAAGCGCTGTACAATTATATAGTTCTTCAACAGATAACTGGGCAACCACAGGAACGCCGAGTTCGTCAACTGTGATATCTGGAAACGGAACACCTTCTGATGTGTCAGCTTATAGTACTCTAACAGATTACTCAATTAATTCTAATAATATTTTAGTTGAGACATCTTCAGTGAGTGGCAGCAGTAGTATAAGTGGGTCAGCAAACTTAGCGGGACCAACAACCCTATATGATTATGAAGGGAATGTGAGCAGCATCACGGATGTTCTTGGTAATGTGGTTTCTTACGTTTATGACGCAGAGGGAAGAATTCTCACTTCAACATTTACCCCAGTAGGAAAGCCCGCTCAAGTAACACAATGTATATACAGCGAAACCCCTAATTATCAAGCTCCAAGTGGAATTACGCTTCAATCATATCAAACCGGAGAAGAGGCGATTGAAGCAACAGGATATAGAGAGTATGATATCTATGATAGTTTAGGAAATCTTGTTCAAGTATGGAATAGCAACGATGGCGTAACATGGACTAAACTAAGTAGCTTTACCTATGCAGGGCCTGGAAGTCCAATGATGAGTTCGACAACGTATACGAAAGATACCCCAAGTGGATTGACAACGCATTATGCGTATGATGAGCTTGGAAGACTTATTGCGACACAAGACACATTTGGTCAAATAACAGGGGTAATTTACGATGATGCTAATAATGCAGAGGTAAGTTATAGCCTAGCGAAAGATTTAAGTTTTAGAGGTCCCATTACTCTTACGCTAATGGATGTGGATAATCAACCAACAGATGTCTATACTTATAGTAGTGTGGCTATGAATGGCGTGGGTGGAACACTGCCTTATACGGGACTTTCAAAAGCCATAACAGATGCTTATGCGGGTATTAGCAGTTCAAATTTTGATTCATTGTACTCTAATTTTAAGTCACAAGGTGAACTTGCTACAGTAGTAACTACCGCACCTGCCACAACAGGTTGGATATCCCATGAGCAAAATACGATGGATCTCTATCAACGTTTAACTAAGAAAACATTGAGTTACTACCTAGATAGCACATCGGGGTTACAGACAGCAACGACAACATTTACTTTTCCAACAAAAAACAATGATGAGTTAACCACAATCACGACGTATGCGAATGGAGCAGTAGAGAGCATTACCCGTAATGTTTTGGGAGATATTGAGAGTGATACGTTAACCCCACCAAAAGGCACTGCCTTTACTGTTGGAACACTTGTTCATAATGGAATTGGGGATGTAATCCAATCAAAAGATAGTTCAAGTGTACACACAACATACTATACTCGCAACAGTTTAGGACAATTAACACAAGTAACCAATCCAGACGGAAGTTTTGTAAAATATGGGTATACATTAGATGGGTTGGAGAATTTAGTACAAGATGGAAATGGCAATACTCTGAACACTTTGGGATATGATAATTTTGATAGAGTCGTTTCAGGGTCATCAACAACGTATGATGGAACTATATTAACGGGTTCTACACAAGATAGTTATACCTATAATGTTAATGACAGTCTGGCAACACAGACGGAGACAACTGGAAAATGGAGCACAACGTTGACCTATTACCGTGATTTATATGGTACACTATATGCAAAATCGGATAGTTTAGGCAACCTTTATACAAGTTATGGGTTCCAAAATGGAAGATTAAGCACAATGACAGTATCAAAAGGGGTTGTAAGTGGTGGTAGTGTTATTGCTAATTCACTCTATACGTATGACAACACAACATCACTTTTAGATACGATACAGTCGAGTAATAGTTCTCAGGTGAATGCGACCAATGGTTCATTTACAGAAACTTTTAAGTACGATAATTGGGAAAAAATGATAGATGATATGACATCATTTGGAGCCTATGGATTTACTTTTTCAGAGTTAGGTTATACCTATGATGCGATAGGAGAATTGACTCAAAAACAAAAAACAGGACTTCTTATGGTCGGAGGAGTACAGACTGAAAATACGCAAAACTATAGCTACTTTCCAACCACAAGAACCCTTCAAAAAGTGACATATACTCAAAATAGTGGTGTAGATGGACCAAAAGATAGCTTAGGTAATGCGTTATCCGAACAAGATTATACCTATGACAGTTTTGGAGATATATTAACTCAAACAGACAAAACGACAGTAAATCCTACAGGATACACATTAACTTATACATATGGAAATAGTTCCAATCCCTTTCAACTTACAGCGTTAAGTTCTGGAAGTACAACACCAAGCTTTACAGCGATTACTTACAATGCAGAGAACAATATTGTGAATGATTGGAATGGAAATACATTTACCTATAACCCTTTAGGAGAGGTAACGGATATTAAAAACATAAGTTCAGGAGGGGTAACGACTTATGTATATACAACTTTAGGAGAGCAATCTGTCTCTGGAAATACAACGAACCTTTACGAAGGTGGTGCTGTAGCTGACAGAGTGGAAAAAAGTGGAAGTTACAGTACTTATATAGATGGTGGCTTTCATATAGAACCCCTTTATACGACATTAACATACATGCCTATGGGATATTATAACTCAACTCAAGTGACAACGGGAGCCGAGCCGAGTCAATCTATATCCCCAAATCCTCAAACATCTACGGTATATCAGCAAAATGAGGATAATGGAAATATATATTATTCACTACAACTAAACAGTTTTAATGAAAATTCCGTTCCATTTTACGTGAACTTCTATACGCCGTATGGAGCGGTAACGAGTTATACCGTAGGTAGCGGTACAAGTGGTGTAAGTAATGTGGATAAAAAAGGATTTTTAGGAGAGAGTCAAGACTCAGCAACACCGTACACCTTTTTGGGTGATGGGTATAGAGCATATGACCCTGTTGTAGGAAGATTCTTACAATATGACGATGCATCACCTTTTGGAGCAGGTGGAGTGAATGGCTATGCTTACTGTAGTGGAGACCCTGTGAATTTAAGTGACCCATCTGGAGAATCTTGGGCAGGATTTAAAGCATTTGGCGATGGCTTTGTAAATGGCTTAGTTAATAGTTTAACGTGTGGTGGAGATTATAATGTTATGGGTGGCGTACATAAAGGAGCAGCGGGATCTATAGGAGTTGGAGCTGGAACATTTATGGGAGCGGTCGTTCCGGCTCTAGTAACAGGTGGTGCTACATGTGCTATGAAATCAGTAGTAGCAGCAGCAGCTTCGAGTACAGTAGCAGAACAGGCAGCCGAAGAAGATATGGATTATGTTGGTATTGATATGCCATTTGCTAGAAACCGTACTCATAATGGTAGACCAGTAGGATATTCTCGTTCGAATGCATCTACTTCATCTAGTTCAAGCAATAGCAGTGAAAGTTCTCAAAGTGGAGAAGCAAGTAATGGAGAGGCTTCAGGACAAAACGAAGGCGGAGGAGGAGCGTCAGAATCTTTTTACAGTGCTCGTTCACGTTCAGATTCGATGGTCACAGCTGATGACGGTGCTAATTCTGCACCTGCTCCTGTAGTTGCTCCACCGCAAGCAGTCCCAGCAGCAGCTCCACCATATGTTTATGAGTTTCCTGCGGGAGAGTTGAGAATGGTACAATATTTTGATTATGGTGCAAATCTTAAAGATTTATCGCTTAAAGATTTGGCCCAAAGAGCAGCATCAGGAGCTAATGAATCATTAGAGGAGCAAGGATATGGACGTTTAGGAAATATCGAACTTAAGTTAAAACTGAGTGGAACAGATAAAGCTGGAGTTCGTTATGGAACATACACGGGAAGTGTAAAACTCAAACTTGCTTTTGGACAGGGACCAACCATTAAACTTGCAGGAAGTTTTATGGTTGATAATGAAAATCTAATGACACTATCAGCTTCGCAAGAGCGAGTAGCTGCTATTACTGCAAAAGCGAAGAGTTACTCTTTACTAAAGAATGCAATAAAAAGTTATAGTCCAGGGGAGATGGCATCAGATAATGTAGACTATATGGCTAGCAAACATTTTCAAGGTCAATTCGTGTTGCCAGATGTTCCAGGCTATATGGATTTTTTCATGAAGTTTTAAACATATATCAAAAACAGATAAAAGAGTTTAGAGGAAGAAAAGTCCTTTAAACTCTTTTTTATTGTCATCTTTTAAAATTTACGTTATACTATATTAAAATGAAATAAAATCCGCACAGGGGGAAATTGAGTGAAGATGATATATGAAAAATCACTTCTTGAAAAAGAGTTTGAAAAGGATAGCTGTGGAATTGGTATGGCAGTGAATATAAGTGGGGAAAAGAGCCATAAAATTGTAGCAAGTAGGCTTTCGATGCTTGAAAGGTTAGAGCATCGTGGAGCGACAGGGTATGATGAAACTACGGGGGATGGAGCGGGTATATCTATTCAAATCCCTCATAAACTGTTTCAACAAGAGATAGCGAGCCTTCCTAAGAGCGGTGAGTATGGGGTAGCTCAAATTTTTATCTCTGGAAGTGAAGCAGAAATAAAGGAAGAGATAAGCAGTAAAATTCAAATAAAAACAGTGTGTTGGCGAGAAGTGCCTATCAATCAAGAGTATGTTGGAAAAGAGGCGAGTAAAACACTGCCTAAAATATATCAACTTTTTGTTAAAAAACCTCATGGGTGTGAGGATTTTGAAAAGTTTCTTTACGAATTAAGATGCGAGATCGAGACTCTTGATGTGGGGGCAAACAGATTTTATATTGCCAGCTTTTCAACGTACACCATTGTATATAAGGGACTGCTTCTTGCAAGTCAAGTAGAAAAGTTTTATCTTGATTTACAAAACCCTCTGTGTGAGTCGGCCTACGCTATTGTGCATCAAAGGTTTAGTACCAATACCTATCCATCATGGAAATTAGCTCACCCTTTCAGAGTGTTAGCCCATAATGGAGAGATTAATACCATAAAGGGGAATATCAATAATTTTTTAGGAAGAGTTGGGGTAAATGAGGGAATAAAGCGGTTTAGTGGAATTTGTTTTGAAAAGAGTGATTCAGCCAATCTTGACTCTATGATTGAAAATTTAATTCACTCGGGATATTCCCTTTTAGAGGCCTCTTCAGTGGTAATTCCAAGTGCTTGGGAAAAAAATCCTACGATGTCTCAAAAGTTGAAAAAATATTATGAAAATGCAAGTTGTGTAAGTGAACCATGGGATGGACCGGCTGCAGTAGTGCTCAATTTTAAAGATGAAATTGTGGCAAAATTAGACAGAAATGGCCTGCGACCTGCCCGCTTTCTTTTGACTAAGTCAAGAACGCTTTTTCTTGCCTCCGAGAGTGGCACAATTGAAATAGCTGCGGAAGAGATTGAGAGAGAGGGTAGGGTAAGACCAGGAAGCTCGCTTTATATTCGTTTAGATGAAAAGAAGCTATATACTTCACAAGAGATTGAGAGAGTGCTCGAAAATTCTACGGTTTGTCAAGAGATAGAGGTGAAAAGTGTTGAAGTGAGTGAAGAGTTCGAGAGCAAACTAGATGAGAACACATTTTTTAAGATGTGTAAACTGTTTAGTATGACCCGTGAGGATTTAGAGGTACAGGTGGCTGCTATTGCTAAACATGAGCAAGAGAGTTTAGGGTCGATGGGATGTGACGCAGCACTCTCAGTGCTCTCAAAACACCCTCACCTACTTTATATGCATTTTAAACAGCTTTTTGCACAGGTAACCAACCCACCGATTGACCCACTTCGTGAAGCGTGTGTCATGTCGGATAGAACGGTGATTGGGGCAAATTTTCCTGTCATCAATGGGAAAAAAGAGGTTATAAAGCTCTCAGGTCCAGTGATACTTGAAAATGAGCTGAAAACTTTGGAAGAAAATTTTGGGCAGGATACATGTAGACGTGTTTCTACCCTTTTTGATATCACAGAAAAAGGGGGATTAGAGAGACGTCTAGGGGCCATTAAAGAAGAAGTTAGAGGGTATATTAAAGAGGGGTGTCGTGTGATTATCCTTAGTGATAAACCTCTAGTGGAAGCGCTACACACTCAAGAGAAAAGTGAGTTTCCACTTCCCATGCTTTTAGCCGTTTCTAGTTTACATCACCATTTAATCGAGTGTGGACTACGGTCAAAAGTGGATATCATTGTTGAGAGTGGCGAGGTCAAAGAGGTGATGCAGTGTGCTACCTTGATTGGCTTTGGCGCTTTAGCAGTGGTTCCGTATTTTTCTTGTTTAGCCATTGAGTATATGAGCAGAAACAGCTTATATCTTGAAGGTGAGAGTAGTGTTTTTCAGAAAAACTTTGTAAAGGGTATGAATAAAGGGTTATTAAAGACCATTTCAAAAATGGGTATTTCAACCATTGCAAGTTATAGAAGTTCACAGCTTTTTGAAGCACTTGGAATTTCAAAAAATGTTATTGATGCCCATTTCCCAGGGGTGGTTTCACGAATAGGTGGACTAGAAATGGAAGATATTGAGGCAGAGTGCTTTGCGTTTTATACAAGTGCTCATGAAAAAGAGCACTACAGTTTAGGTGACATCGCTTCAAAGGGTGAGTTTAAATACCGCATCGATGGGGAAAAAAGACTTTTTTCTCCTACGGCAGTGGCCCATTTACAGCATGCAACGCGAAAGTTTGACTACGCACTATATAAAAAATTTGCACAAGAAATCAATCATCAAGAGGAGCCAATTACACTTCGTGGCTGTTTTGAGTTTGTCAAAAGAGAGAGTATCTCTATTGATGAAGTGGAGAGTGTTGAAAGTATTATGAAACGCTTTTGTACAGGGGCAATGTCTTATGGCTCGATATCAAAAGAGGCGCATGAGGCGCTTGCTATTGCTATGAACAGCATTGGTGGCAAATCCAACTCTGGAGAGGGTGGAGAGCGTTTTGAAAGGTTTTTTGACAAAAGAAGAAGTGCGATTAAACAGATTGCCTCAGGTCGTTTCGGGGTAACAACCGATTACCTTGTGAATGCGTCAGAGCTACAAATTAAAATGGCTCAGGGGGCAAAACCTGGAGAGGGTGGACACCTTCCTGGGGAGAAGGTCAGTGTTGAGATAGGTGAGACCCGTCACACCACACCGGGAATAGATTTAATCTCGCCACCTCCTCATCACGATATCTACTCCATTGAGGATCTAGCCCAGTTAATATATGATTTGAAAAATGTGAACGAAGAGGCCCGTATTTCGGTGAAACTTGTATCAGAGGCTGGGGTGGGAACCGTTGCTGTAGGTGTGGCTAAAGCGCATGCGGAGATGATACTGATTTCAGGTTACGATGGAGGAACTGGCGCAGCGATGCTCTCCTCTATTCGCCATGCAGGATTGCCGTGGGAGTTAGGACTTGCTGAGACCCATCAAGCACTGAAAGCAAACCATTTAAGAGAGCGTGTGCGACTTCAAGTGGATGGTCAGATTAAAACAGGTAGAGATGTGGTCATTGGTGCAATGCTCGGAGCAGAGGAGTTTGGATTTTCAACAGCACCACTGGTGGTTTTAGGGTGTGTATTAATGAGAGCGTGTCATACCAATATGTGCCCTGTGGGTATTGCCACACAAAATGAAGTTTTAAGAAAACGGTTCATTGGAAGAAGTGAATATGTGATAAACTACTTTAAATTTGTGGCTCAAGAGGTTAGAGAGGTAATGGCAACACTAGGAGTCAGAACCCTTTCAGAGCTTATTGGAAGAGCAGATTTGTTGAAAAAACGCCATTTTGAAGGCAACAAAAAGTTAGAAAGTTTAGATTTTTCTAAAATTTTTCACGTAGTAGAGGGCGGAAATTGTTATCAAGTGGCTCAAAATCATGCCATTTCTGAGGTTTTAGATAGAAGACTCGTTGAAAAAATTCTGCCCCATTTTGAACATGAGAAGATATGCATTGAGCATCCAATTCAAAATAGCGATAGAAGTGTTGGTGCTATGCTTAGTGGCAGTTTGGCCAAAAAACTCAATGGAAAAAAATTAGAAGAGGATAGAGTGTGCGTCTGTTTTAAGGGGGGTGCTGGTCAAAGTTTTGCAACTTTTCTTGTATCGGGGGTAACTTTTCAGCTAGAGGGCGTTGCCAACGATTATGTTGGAAAAGGACTTTATGGTGGTAAAATCATACTGCAAAAACCAAAACTCGCAACGTATAAAGCGGAGGAGAATGTCATAGCAGGTAACACAGTGTTGTTTGGTGCTATTCGTGGAGAGCTCTATGCGAATGGAATGGTTGGAGAGCGTTTTGCAGTGAGAAACTCTGGAGCCGTGGCAGTATGTGAAGGGGTTGGAGACCATGCGTGTGAATATATGACAGGCGGAATGGTTTTGATTTTAGGAAGTACGGGGCTAAATTTTGGTGCAGGAATGAGTGGTGGAATAGCCTATGTGTGGGATATTTTCGGCGATTTTGAGAGCCATGTGAATTTTGGCATGGTTATTTCAGATGGATTAGATGAAAAAGATAGAGAGAATATCAAAGGATTAGCAAAAAAACACTTTGAATATACCCAGAGCGAGAGAGCAGATGAATTTTTAAAGAGTTTTGATGAAAATTGTAAAAAAATTGTAAAAATTGTATCACCTAAGTATAAAAAACTCTATGAAGAGGGGAGGGTCTAATGGGAAAACTAGGTGGATTTTTAACCGAAAACCGCAAAGAGAGCATACTGAGAAGTGCAGAAGAGCGTGTGAAAGATTTTCAAGAGTTTCACCCACCTTTAGAAGATGAGTTGGCTAAAACACAGGCTTCAAGATGCATGGAGTGTGGCATCCCATTTTGTCACTTCTCCTGTCCAGTTTCAAATGTGATACCTGAGTTTAATGACTTAGTTTATTTAGGAAAGTTTAAAGAGGCGCTTCAAATTCTTGAGAGTACCAACAATTTCCCAGAATTTACGGGAAGGGTGTGTCCTGCTCCTTGTGAGCAAGGGTGTGTGCTCAATATCCACCATGCCCCTGTAACCATTAAAGAGATCGAGCTTTTTATTGTGGAAAAGGGTTTCAAAGAGGGGTGGATAACGCCACAAAAATGCGTTACCTCTAAGGATAAACACATAGCGGTAATTGGCTCTGGTCCTGCGGGTCTTGCATGCGCTCAAGAGCTTGTTCGAAAAGGGTTTGATGTAACCGTATATGAGAGTTCAGAGGTGGCTGGTGGGCTACTTCGTATAGGGATTCCAGATTATAAGTTGGATAAACGGATAGTAGATCGCCGAGTAGATCAGTTGAAAGCAGAGGGGGTAAAATTTATTCTCAATACCCATGTGGGAAAAGATATCCCATTTCAAGAGGTCTACTCAAAGGTAGACGCTACAGTTCTCTGTATTGGAGCGCGTGTCCCACGAGAGTTTTTGTGTATCGGGCATGAGGTCAAAGGGGTTTATCATGCAATGGAGTGGCTCGCACAGGTCAATGAAAAAAATCGCGGAGTAGAAGGGTTAAAACAGCGCATAAGTGTCAAAAACAGAGATGTTTTGGTGATAGGTGGAGGCGATACAGGTGCTGACTGCATAGGGACATCCCTACGAGAGGGGGCAAAATCGATACTTCAAATCATTCGAAAGCCCAATGAGAAATCTCAAAGTGAAGCGTTCAATGAGCAGTGGCCTTTTATTTTAAAAGAGTTTGATCTTACAACGTCACATAGTGAAAGCATACACCATTTTGAGTGTGATGATATTCGTTCATTTGAAACAGTGTGCAAAGAGTTTATCTCTACAGAAACGGGGGCGCTAAAACAGGTGAAACTTAAAAATATTTCTTGGGAAGTAGAGGGAGAGAAGCGTATTAGCCGTGAGATAGAGGGGAGTGAACGTATTCTTGATATTGATGTGGTATTTTTAGCCCTTGGGTTTCAAAATGTGGACATTGAGGGGTTATCGGGATTGCATCTTGATAAAGTGGGAAATATTGTGACACAAACAGCGTTTGAAACAGAGCTCGAAGGGGTATTTGTGGCTGGAGATGCACGCATCGGACAATCCTTAGTGGTATCAGCCATCTCTGAAGGGCGAAAAGTAGCAAAAGAGGTCGAAGCATTTTTAAGTAGATAGAGCAGTGAATTATTAAATAATGGCTATGTTAAAGAAAAATATAGTTACAAAATTTGAAAAACCGAGAAATGCAAC